>Ga0256406_1000160_pt1 | contig 128185 bp, 90 predicted proteins | sample RumenRJG_03DNA_FD_185986 | JGI IMG/M metagenome (GOLD analysis project Ga0256406, IMG submission 185986) | Bovine rumen microbial communities from Lethbridge, Alberta, Canada - RJG_03 | ecosystem: Host-associated > Mammals > Digestive system > Stomach > Rumen | place: Canada: Alberta...
AGAGAAATACCGGGACCTGTTGCCGGACAGATGGACTAAGCAGGATTAGATAGTTATAACCCCATGGCTAAATCTGTCATGGGGCTTATTTTTTATGGGTTGACGCAAACGTGGAGACGCTTACGAAACTCAACGAGGCAGCCATGTACTGCTGGCATGTACCCTCACCTGGGAACGCAAAGAGACTGGAAGATGCCGTGAGCATCATGAACAGCTATCTTGGCTCGATGAAGCGCACCCTCAGTTATGGCATCAGGAGAAAGATATTTGGCCGTGCGTCGTGGCTGTGGAAATACTGCTACGTGTCAGACCGCTTTACGGTTGTGAGGATAAGGAAAGAATTTTTGGAAACACATATACTATTTATAAAAGACAGATTAGATTATGAAACATCAAAACGAGAAATCAAAGCCCGCACCGGTAACACTCATGCGGGTTTACGGACAGCCAAAGCGAACCATCGTGGTGAACATGACAGAGAACGCCGACGGGACGTACGACTACGAGGAGATAGAACTGCCCGTGAATGTGTGGGGTCGTGATGCGATCATTGCTGCCATAGTTCGTGCTCATTACTCAGAGGATAAGATGGAGAGTCTTATCAATAACCATTTCGACTCTGATGATGAGGAGGCAGAAGAGCACGCTAAGGAATGGAAGGAAATGCAGGACTGGAGAAAGAAGGCCAAGACGTGGGCTGATGAGATCCTAAAGATTTGTGAAGAGAGTGACATTTGAACAGTATTCAAATGCTATTTGAATGAATTTTGAGCGCTGTTTGAACAAGTTTCAGGCAGCGTTTATTTTATACATTTGGTTTTTGTGATTTCTATCACATTTGGTTTTTGTAAATCGCCACATTTGGTTTTGCCCGATTTACAAGCCCCTCCGAATGGAGGGGATGTTTAAATGTCTTGTGGATTACAGACCAAAAATCATTGTTTGGGGAGTAATCCTGACCGAGATATATTTTTATTTGCCTTTTCAAGGCAATCGGACAGTCACAAGGGCCGTCCCTGCAGTGGAAAAGTAATCAGACATCCTCCCCTTGTGAGAGGCTTGGAGAGGTCTTAACTTTGATTCGGGAGGGCTTGGGTAGGCTTTTTTCAAGATAATCGCTAACCTTTTGAATTCCAAAAGGATAAGTTTCGAATTGATTTTTAATTTATTTTTGGTTGATTTTTAATTTATTCTTCCTCCATTTTTAATTTATTTTTCTCACAAAAATAAATTATTTTTTATTCCCAAAGTTAAACTTCAGCATTGCAAAAGCTAAGAGATGGCATTCCAAAACATATTCGATGACATTGTTATAACTAAACAACAATATTGGCAAGTATGTGCAATGAGGTGCGATTTTGTTACATCCGAAAATCAAAGCGATGACACCCACAAACTTCGAAGAAGTTTAACTATCGATTACCCCAGTCAAGAGAGCGCAACGACCGCAGACTGGGGATAAGTCATGATAATAGCTACAACTCAGCGCTTTACCCCACACTGCGCTATCGCTTGTATGGGGTTAACGACAATTTAACCTCTATCGAGGTTAATGCTGATGTTTCCTTTAAACGAATATCCGCAAGTGGATGTATGCCGAAAGTAAAAGGGGAGAATTAGAATCGATATGGATGAATGTGGATATTCACCTTTCATTATAGCAAGAAAAATAGGAATAGTAATCCCATTCAAGCAAAGTAGTCTTCCAGTTCCTTTTCCGTCTGCTCACCGAGGTTGGTGATATCCTTCACGATTCTGCCCTTTTCCATGACGATGATGCGTGATGAGATTTCGGAAATGTGGTGAAGATTGTGACTGGAGACTAAGATTGTCGCGCCCGTAGTAGAATGATAATCGGTCAGAAGTTGCTTCAGCGAGTTCTGACTGCTTGGGTCGAGGAAGTTGAAAGGCTCATCGAGGATAAGGATCTTGGGACTGTTCAGCATTGCACCGACAATTCCTATTTTCTGCTTGTTGCCACTTGAGAATTCACGGATTAACTTTCCCTTGCCTATAATCTCGCCATTCATAAACGAATCGAAGAAAGCAAGACGGTCTTTCGCCTCATCTGACGGGATGCTGTTTATCTTAAAGATAAAATCAAAGTACTCTTCCGGCGTGAGAAAGTCGATAAGGAAGCCTTCATTAAGGCAGGCACCGGTCGTTGTCTTCCATTCCTCGCTCTTCGACGGGTCTATTCCCGCAAGCGAAATACTGCCTTTGTCAGCTCTGGCAAGGTCCAGCATAAGACGAAAAAAGGTGGTCTTCCCGGCACCGTTGTTACCAACTATCCCGAGAAAATCACCTTTGTTTATATTTAATTCAGGGATGTCAACGACCGTGACATCCCCGAATTGTTTCTTTAAATCCTTAACGCAGATTTCTGCCATGGCAGTTCTTGAATTTCTTTCCACTACCGCATGGGCACGGATCGTTAGGACGCGGCAGTTTGTCAGCCCTGTAAGGAACGTGGTTCGGACGACCGGCGCCCTCGCGGGTGTCCTGCGATGCGGCTGCCTTCTGTTCCTCATTGTCGAGGTCTTCCTTCTGCTCGTTGTAGCGCTGGGTACGCTGCTCCGGTGCAGCCTCTTGTACCTGCTGCTGTTGCATTTCAGGAATCTGACCGCGCATGAGGATACTTGCGATGCGGTCGTACATGTCGTCAATCATATCATCCCATATCTTGGCACTCTCCAACTTGAAGACTACCAGCGGGTCTTTCTGCTCGTAGGATGCGTTCTGAACGCTGTGGCGCAAATCATCGAGCTGTCTGAGGTTCTCCTTCCAGTCATCGTCGATGATGTGGAGCATGATAACCTTCTCGAACTGCTTAACGACTGACTTAGCCTCAGTGTCATAAGCTTCCTTCAAATCGCAAGGTATGTTGTAGACTCGCTTACCGTCGGTGATAGGAACCATAATGCGCTCGTAGATAGCGCCTTGTGTCTCGTACACCTGTTTGATGATAGGCCAAGCCACACTCTGTATTCTGTCGGTCTTACGCTTGAAGATTGCCATTGCCTCCTGATAGGTGCGCTCTGCCAAATCGTTCTTGTTGCCGTTCTCGAATTCATCGTCGGTGAACGGAACTTCCATGGCAAGAGTCTTCAGAAGATTTTCCTTAACACCTTCGTAGTCGTTCTTCTCGATTATGTTCAGCACCCTATCCCAGATGACATTTGAGATATCCATTCCGATACGCTCACCCATCAGGGCGTGACGGCGCTTCTCATAGATAACAGTACGCTGCTTGTTCATCACGTCATCGTACTCGAGGAGGTGCTTACGGATACCGAAGTTGTTCTCCTCGACCTTCTTCTGGGCGCGCTCAATGCTCTTGGAAATAATGGAAGCCTCAATTCTCTCACCGTCCTCAAGTCCCATACGGTCCATGACCTTGGCGATACGCTCAGAGCCGAAAAGACGCATGAGCTTGTCTTCGAGTGATACATAGAATACTGATGAGCCCGGGTCGCCCTGACGTCCGGCACGACCACGCAGCTGGCGGTCGACGCGGCGACTCTCATGGCGTTCTGTTCCGATGATTGCAAGACCACCGGCAGCCTTAACTTCCGGCGTCAGCTTGATATCGGTACCACGACCTGCCATGTTAGTTGCAATAGTTACGGCACCGAGGAGACGCTGCTCATTGCGCAGCAAACCTTCGGCTTTCTGTCCCTTAAGCTCAGGGTTAGAGCCCTTAACTCCGTTGTCGGCATCGTTGATAAGCTTTGTCTGATGTCTCAAAGCAGACGGCTTGTCGGTGAATGCACGATTATCGGTGGTAAGGAAGACCATACCCATGGAGCTCTTACCAGCCTCAGCGACAATGTTAGCCTCCTTCTGGTGAAGTTTTGCGTTCAACACCTGGTGCGGAATACGGCGCATGTCAAGCATCTTACTCAGCAACTCACTGATTTCAACGCTGGTAGTACCAACCAAGCAAGGACGTCCGGAGACACGCATCTCCTCAATTTCCTCGATAACAGCGGCATACTTCTCACGAGCGGTCTTGTAGACGCGGTCGTTCATATCGACACGGATAACCGGTTTGTTGGTAGGTATCTCGACAACATCGAGTTTGTAGATGTCCCAGAACTCACCAGCTTCAGTACTTGCAGTACCAGTCATACCGGCAAGCTTATGGTACATACGGAAGTAGTTCTGAAGGGTAATGGTTGCGAAGGTCTGCGTTGCAGCCTCAACCTTAACGTGCTCCTTAGCCTCAATAGCCTGGTGGAGACCGTCGCTCCAACGACGTCCCTCCATGATACGGCCGGTCTGCTCGTCGACGATTTTAACCTCGCCGTTCATGACGACATACTCATCGTCCTTGTTGAACATCGTGTATGCCTTGAGCAACTGCTGAAGAGTGTGAACACGTTCGCTCTGTACACCGTAGTGGGCCATCATGTCGTCCTTCTTGTCGATGTACTCCTCATCTGCGAGTTTACCATCATTATGCTGCTTCTCGAGGTCGGAAAGCTGTGTCGTTATGTCAGGGAGAACAAACAGGTCAGGGTCTTTGGTCTGCTTGGCGAGCCAGTCTGTACCCTTATCAGTAAGGTCGGCAGAGTTCAGTTTCTCATCAACAACGAAATACAAAGGCTCGACAGCCTTAGGCATCTCGCGGTTGTTGTTTGCCATGTAGAACTCTTCGGTCTTGAGCATTCCGCTCCTTATGCCGTCCTCCGACAAGTATTTGATAAGCGCCTTGTTCTTTGGCAGAGCCTTGTATGAACGGTACAGGGCAAGGAAACCTTGCTCCAGGAGCTCGGCTCCCTTCTTGGAGTCGGTCGCCATGATGTTCTGTCCGTCGGTAATCTTCTTACGTGCCTCGGCGAGAAGCTCTGTAGCCTGCTTGCGCTGAACCTCATAAAGACGCTCAACCAGCGGCTGATACTCTTCGTACATCTGGTCGTCGCCCTTTGGAACAGGACCGGATATGATAAGAGGGGTACGGGCATCATCAATCAAGACTGAGTCGACCTCATCGACGATGGCGTAGTTGTGTTCCCTCTGCACGAGGTCAGCCGGGCTAATTGCCATGTTGTCACGAAGGTAGTCGAAACCGAACTCGTTGTTGGTACCGAACGTTATGTCTGCCTGATATGCCTTGCGGCGTTCCTCGGAGTTAGGGCGGTGCTTGTCGATGCAGTCGACGCTGAGTCCGTTGAACTCATAGAGAGGTCCCATCCACTCAGAGTCACGCTTAGCCAGATAGTCGTTGACGGTGACAACGTGTACTCCGTTGCCGGTCAGGGCATTGAGGAAGACAGGCAATGTAGCGACGAGGGTCTTACCTTCACCGGTTGCCATCTCGGCGATTTTACCCTGATGAAGAACGACGCCACCAAAGAGCTGTACGTCGTAGTGGACCATTTCCCACTTCTGGTCGTTGCCTCCGGCTGTCCAGTGGTTATGGTATATAGCCTTGTCGCCGTCGATTGTGATGAAGTCCTTTGCCGGGTCAGCAGCCAGTTCGCGGTCGAAGTCGGTTGCTGTAACCACTGTTTCCTCATTCTCGGCAAAGCGGCGGGCAGTGCTCTTTACGATTGAGAACGCAATAGGCAATACGTTGTTGAGTTCTTCCTCGTACTTTTCGAGCTCTTGCTCATGGAGTTTGTCAATTTGATTGAAAATGGCTTCACGCTTGTCGATAGGTGTTTCCTCTATCGTGGCACGCAGTTCTGCCTGCTTGTCCTTAAGTTCCTTGCCTGCATTCTGTACCTGTGCCTGTATTTCTTTTGTCTTGGCACGAAGCTCGTCGTTGCTCAGTTTGTCGATTTCTTCATACGCAGCCTTTACCTTTTCTACCTCAGGCTGTATCTTTTTCATGTCTCTTGAAGCCTTATCGCCAAACAGAGACCTTAGAATATTATTAAAATTCATCTTTTATGTTTAATTATTCGTGTTTTGAAATTGGGTGCAAATTTACTAAAAAATACCGAAACAGTACCATTATATACAATATTTATATAGCATATTTGCTTGGTGCACGAATAGAATTTGATGACTTTAATAAAGTAAAGTATGTTAATGATGGAATTATTCTTGCGACTTGATGTCCCTTACGGATTTGGCTATAATAAGGATTTGATGCCAAAGCTGCAAGGTAATCATACTCGGAGCCGCCGATGTTGTGGTTCGTTCCGATGCGCAAAAGCTTGAGCACTGACATTATGTCAGCACCGTTTACCTGGAGTTGCTTGAGATTTTCGGTTTCCTCAAGGGATATATCACATCCGGAAATGGCAATCGCCGACTTCAGAGTCTCTGCTCCGGAGCCGTAAGCTGTCATGATAACTATGAGTAATGTGATATATCTGTTCATTTCTTACGGGATATTTCTCGTTGGCGATAATGATGCATCAGAGGACGAGTGAGCAAAAGTAATGCCAAAAGGAGCATTTCTGACGGATAAGTTTGGAAGAAACCGCCAATCATTCCCAATACTATGAGGATTTCCCATAGCGTCCACCAGAAGAATTTACGGTGCCGGCGGGTCCGCATCACTGCCGGATAGGCAAATAAGAGGGGTATCGGGTTGAGGAATAAGATAAGCAGATTGAGGCTCACCGTCGGGTGCTGAGAGAACAACATTGCAAAGATGATAATGCCAGGAAGGCCCGTCAACAGCATGTAAAACAGGTCGAGCCCCCAAAAGATTACGCCTTTCTTGTATTCAATGTACTCTATTATCACCGTCACTATGCACAGGATGATGATAACATCCAAAGGTGTCGGCGTCGATGTCTTGCTTTCTGCTTGTTCAACAGGTTGTAAAATCACTCGGCTACTACTAACAAGCGGTTTGCCATTGTAAAGAGTTTTTTCAAAGTCAGCGCGCAAGTTATCCGGAAGAAACTGTTGCTCGGATTTGTTTGTCTTGTAATCAGCAGGCAGACCTAGCAGCAAATCCTCGCCAAATCTTATCCAAGGATAATCCTTGTTGGCACGATGTACGTAATAACGGAAGCTGCACGAATCTTGCTTAGCAGCAGGATATTGCACAGAAGAGCCCAAATTATTGACGATTATATCACGTGCTCGTGTCGTACAGTTGTCGTAGAAGAAGTTGTATCGGTAGACTTGGTTTTCGGGAAGTATATTCTTTTGCAAGGCTGCAAGTATCCGTGCCTTGTCCATTCCTGAAATGTCAAGTTTTTGTTCTATAATACCACGCCCCTCGTAAGCGTATTCTGAAACGAAAACGTTGAACGGCTCCACATCCATCTTGTAGTCGGTGAGTCCGAAGATGAACCTCATGACGAAGTAAGGCTGGTCGGACGAGAACATTCCGTAGTTTACTGCAATGTCATCGCCTGTCCGCAAGTCGTGAACTCTTATTGCAGTGTGTCCGAACTGTGCCCAAATCTGTTGTCCCGGGGTACATGTGAGGAGGCTTATCTCGACGGAATCCTGCGGAGGAGGGGCTTTCTGGGCCTTCACAGAATAGGGGATAAGAGCCAGCAAAGTGACAATTATAACGAGTTTCAATCGTTTCATATTGCAAAATTAACTCATCTTTTCCATTTATAATGCAATTATCTCGTTTTTTTTCAATAATTTTGCACCATAATTGGGTTATTGACAGTTATGAAGGTAGCCTTTTTCGTAAATTAGAACGTTCGTAATGAAGAAAGTCTTTATAGTTATGTGTGCCTTGCTGACTTATGTATCGGCATACGCTCAGAGTGGCACGAACTCGCCATACAGTCAGTTTGGACTGGGATTATTGTCTGATGAGTCCACAGGATTTAACCGCGCGATGAGTGGTTTGAGCTACGGCTTCCACGAGCACAACCAAATCAACCTCCAGAACCCGGCATCCTACTCAGCTATCGATTCTCTTTCGTTTATCCTTGATGCAGCAGTCAGTTTCCAGACGACAAATTTCAAGGAGAACGGGAAGTCAAAGAACGCCAAGAACGCAGACTTTGAATATGCTGTTGCTGCGTTCAGGGCAGCGAAACATGTAGGTTTCAGCTTCGGTATAATTCCTTATACCAATATAGGCTATAACTATTCGAACACGGCAAATGTCAATGCGTTCTCATCTGTTGAAAGCATTAACCCGACGTATACGAACACATACAATGGCGACGGAGGTATTCATGAGGTTTACATAGGTGCAGGATGGCAGCCGTTCAAGAACTTCAGTTTCGGTTTTAACGTCGGTTACCTTTGGGGAGAGTTGAACCGTTATGTGACTAATTCTTACAGTGATGCATACGTCAACACGTTGTCCAAGGAATACACGACGCAGGTTCACGGTTTCAGATATAACTTCGGACTTCAGTACACGCAACCGTTAGGTAAGAACGACGACGTTACCCTGGGTCTCGTTTACGAGCCGGGGCATAAGACGAACTCTGACCCTAAGTGCTATGTCATATCGTCCAACTCGCAGACGGCTGTCAACGACACGGCAAGCTACTCTATAAACAATGGTATTTCCATACCTGACATGTATGGAGTGGGATTCGTCTGGAACCACCGCGACCAGCTTAAGCTCGGCTTCGACTACCAGTTGCAGAAGTGGAATGACATTTCCACACCGGAATACATATCCAACGGCTCTTCAACATCTTTCCAATTGGTTAACGGAGAGTACAAGAACCGCAATAAGTTTACGTTCGGTGGTGAGTATTGCAAGGGCGAACGATACAGGAGTTTCTTAAATCGCGTCCACTACAGGGCAGGTGTCAGCTATGCATCGTCGTACCAGAAGATTAACGGACAGGACGGCCCTAAGGAGATAACGGCAAGCCTGGGCTTCGGAATTCCTATCATCAACACATACAATAACCGTAGTATGCTGAACATAACGGCACAGTGGATAAACCGGAGTGCCGACAAACTGATAAAGGAAAATACCTTCATGCTGACTGTGGGACTTACGTTCAACGAGCGTTGGTTTGCTAAGTTCAAGGTCGAATAGCATAAACTCTGAAAAAAGCTGCCACGCATGATGTGGCAGTTGGTATATATATGAGAAGTTCACATATATTTATTATATTGGCGTTGATTTTCGGATTGACCGTTGTTTCATGCGAAGAGGAACATGAGCACACGGCTCCGGCTATCAACGACAAGGACTCCGTGCCTATCATGGTTACCTACGGAGTCAATACTCTCATATCAGACTCAGGCGTGATAAAGTACCGTATCGTCGCGGAAAAATGGGAAGTGAACGAGGCTAAGAACCCGTCGAGGTGGGTATTCGACAAAGGTGTGCTGATGACTCAGTTCGATGAGAAGATGCATATACAAGGGTACATACAGTGCGACACGGCCATCTATTATGACAAGCTGCGTAAATGGGAGCTGCATGGACGTGTACGCATTCTGACAAAGCAGGGACTTGAATTCTCAAGCGACGAACTATATTGGGACGAACAACAACATAAATTCTGGTCGACAAGCTACTCTCACATGAAGATGCCTGACAAGGAAATCGACGGCAACTGGTTTGAGAGCAACGAGGACCTGACAAAATATGATATAAAACAGACCCACGGAAAGATTGACAAGAATGAAGCGAACTTCAGTAAGTCAACTGCACCGTCGGCTCAGGTACCTATGAATGCTGCCATTGACACCGTTCAAGGTCCGTCAACAACAGGTCCGCACCCCGTGGGAAAGAACAAACCGAAATTTCATAAAGTGTAAATGGAAGACCAAATACCTTTAATAATAGGAATTATAATAACGATGATACTGTCGGCATTCTTCTCCGGAATGGAGATAGCCTTCGTATCATCAAGCCGTTTGCAAGCGGAAATAGACAAGGGGGAAAGAAACGGATTCGCACAACATTGCCTCGATAAGTTCTATCATAATCCGAACGGATTCGTTTCGACAATGCTCGTCGGCAACAACATAGTGCTTGTTGTCTACGGTATACTCTTTGCCCAGATATTCGACCAGATATGGCAAACTATCGGAATAACCGGCGAGGCGACTCTTGTTATCATCGACACTATCAGTTCGACGTTGGTAGTGTTGTTTACAGGAGAGTTTCTGCCTAAGACTCTTTTCAAGAGCATGCCTAATCAGTTACTTACTCTGTTCGCACCGTTAGCTTATCTCTTCTACATAATACTTTGGCCGATAAGCGTTTTCTCAACGTGGCTGTCGCGGGGCATACTCCGTCTTGCTGGTGTAAAGATACCAAAGGAAGAGGAAGAGGGCGCTTTTACGAAGGTCGACCTCGACTATCTTGTACAGTCAAGTATCGATAACGCAAAGGATGAGAAAGATATTGACGACGAAGTTAAAATCTTTCAGAATGCACTAGACTTCCCGGACACTAAGGTAAGGGACTGTATGGTGCCGAGAACGGAGATTAACGCCGTCGACACCGACGACTGTAAGCTCAGCGAATTGCAACAGAAGTTCATCGAAAGCGGCAACAGCAAGATTATCGTCTACAAAGGCGACATCGACCATATCATCGGTTATATACATTCGTCGGAAATGTTCCACGATGCTGAAAACTGGCGGAGCCATATCCGTAAGATGCCTTTCGTTCCCGAAACTATGGCAGCACAGAAGCTGCTCCAAACTTTCCTGCGTGAGAAGAAGAGCCTCGGTGTGGTCGTGGATGAGTTCGGTGGCACCAGCGGCATTGTATCACTGGAGGACATTGTGGAAGAAATCTTCGGCGATATCGAGGACGAACACGACAACAGCAACTACATAGCAAAGAAGCTAAAAGATGGTGACTACTTGCTGTCGGCACGCCTTGAAATCGACAAAGTCAACGAAATGTTCGGGCTCGAGCTACCTGAGAGTGACGAATACATGACTATCAGCGGTCTTATCCTTCACGAATACCAAAGCTTCCCGAAGCTTAATGAGGTTGTGAACGTAGGCAAATACAGCTTTAAAATTATCAAGAGCACGATGACCAAGATAGAACTTGTCAGACTGCATGTAAACAACAAAAAAGAAAACTAAAAGAAACCGTGCTTCAAGCCAAAGTAGGCAAGAATTCGGTGAAATAAAGAAAATATCAAGAAAAAGTTGTTCTATTTCCTAAAATCTTTGTATTTTTGTACGCAATTTGCGGAAATAAGAATTTCGAACAATATACTGAATAAGATAAAAAACAAAAAATAAAAACAAGAAATGGCAGCATTAGGTAAAATCAGAAGCAAAGGTGTCGCCTTGATTATTATCATAGGCCTTGGCCTTTTTGCTTTTATTGCCGAGGAAGCTTTCCGTTCGTGTAACGGAATAAAGGGACAAGCCAACCAGCAGATTGGTGAAGTTCTCGGCAAGAAAATCAGTGTACAGGATTATCAGAAGCTCGTTGACGAGGTTACAAACGCACAGAAGCTCCTCGGCGGCACAGATAATCTTACGGAAGAGCAAATGAACCAACTTCACGATGCAGTTTGGCAGCAGTATGTCAACTATGCAATCGTTGAGAACGACGCTAAGAAAGTTGGTCTGACAGTCACTGATGATGAAGTCAATAACATTCTTAAAGAGGGCGTAAATCCGCTCATCCAGCGCGATATTCCTATTCCGCAATTCTACAATCAGCAGACTGGCAGATTCGATTACTCTATCGTTCAGCAGTTTCTGGCCGACTATGACAAGGCACTTAAGGCTAACCCACAGGCTCAGGAGCAGATTCAGCAGTCGCGCGACTTGTGGCTTTACTGCGAGAAGCAGCTCCGCCAAGACTTGCTTCAGCAGAAATACGTAGGCTTAATACAGGCTTGCGTTCTCTCAAACAAGGTCGAAGCACAGCAGCAGTACAAGGATGAGAACGAGGAAGCTCAGATTCAGCTTGCTTCTTTCGCTTACAGCGACATCAAGGACAGCCAGGTTAAGGTTACAGACGAAGACCTTAAGGCTAAGTATGATGAACTGAAGCCGGCATTCAAGCAGCTCGTTGAGACACGCGACCTTAAGTATGTTGCTTATCAGATTAAGGCTTCCGCTGCTGACCGCAATGCCATCACGAAGGAAATGGACGGCTATCAGAAGCAGCTCGCCGCTACGGACGACCCGACACAGATACTTAGCAAGTCCGGAACGTTGATTCCTTACCTCGGAGTTCCACTCAGCAAGGATGCATTCCCACAGGATATCGCCGGCAAGCTCGACTCTATGGCAGTTGGTACATCAGGTGTATTCGAATCAAAGAGCGACAACACGCTGAACATCATCAAGCTCCTTTCGAAGGAATCATTGCCTGACTCTGTACAATATCGTCAGATTCAGGTTGCAGCCAACACTCCAGAGGAGGCACGTACAAAGGCTGACAGCATTACAAAGGCACTCGAAGGCGGTGCTGACTTTGCTGCAATAGCTAAGAAGTACGGTCAGGACGGCAAGGAGATTTGGTTCACCGGACAGATGTACGAGCACGCTTCAACAATGAATAGCGACAGCCGTCAACTCATAAACGCTCTTCTCAAGGGCGAGCCTAACAAGGTTCAGAACCTCGCTTTCGACGAAGGCAACATCGTTCTCCAGGTTCTTGACCGCAAGGGAATTAAGGATAAGTTCACCGCAGCTGTTGTTAAGCGCACCATCGACTTCTCTAAGGATACACGTTCTGCTGCTTACAATAAGTTTAGCGAGTTCGTAACAAAGAGCACATCACTGTCCGCACTGCAGAAGAACGCCCGCAAGTACGGCTACACAGTACAAGACCAGAACGACATTACAACCGCAGCTCACACCGTTGGACAGGTCGGCGGCAGTGGCATCAAGGAAGCTCTGAAGTGGATTTGGAAAGCTAAGGAAGGCGATGTATCACCGCTTTACGAGGCAGGAGACAACGACTATCTGCTCGTTGTATATCTGAACAAGATACACCCGGCAGGCTATCGTGGCCTCGACGACCCACAAGTGAAGGAGATTGTAAAGCGTGAGGTCATCAAGGACAAGAAGGCTGAGATGATTATTGCCAAGCTTAAGGGTGTCAACAGCATCCAGGCTGCACAGTCAAAGGGCGGCAAGATTTCTACTGTCGACAAGATTACATTCGCTACCCCAGCCTTCGTTCAGGCTACAGGTGCAATGGAGCCGGCCCTCTCTGGCGCCGTTGCTCGCACTGCAAAGGGCAAGTTCGTCAGCGCTCCGGTAAAGGGTAACGCAGGTGTTTACGTCTTCCAGGTTACAAACAAGGCTATGAAGGCTGGCGCAAAGTACAACGAGACACAGGAGATGCAGAACTGTATGATGCAGTCTTGGCAGATTCTGCAGATGTTCCAGAGCGATTTGCAGGAGAACGCAGGCATCGTTGACAACCGCTACTTGTTCTTCTAATTCCACTGGAAGCGCACGATTATAATACATTTGTAAAATAGCAATCAGGGGGCTGATGATTATTCGTCAGCCCCTTGTTTATCTCTATACGCTTAATAATGATATATCCAGACAATTACGAACGGAAAATCGGATTCGATATCATACGCGATAAGCTCAAAAGCGAGTGCTTGTCATCATTGGGAAAGAACAAGATAGATGAAATGGAATTCACCTCTGACGCTGAAGTTCTCAACACAAGCATGAGCGAAGTGAGGGAGATGCGACGCATAATAGACAAGGCCGACGACTTCCCCATCGATAATTTCATTGATGTCAGGGAGTGTCTTAAGCGCATACGACTGCAAGGCACTCACCTCGAAGAGGAAGAACTGTTCGGTCTCCGCCGCTCATTGGCAACCATCATTGCCCTTAGTGAGTACCTCAACAAAGGCGAAGAAGCCGATGATGGCACAATTAATTATTACTATCCATCGCTACACGAGCTGGCCGACGGTGTGGCAACGTTCCCTCATATCGTATCGCGCATAGACCAAATACTAGATAAGTTCGGACACATAAGGGACACCGCTTCTCCCGAACTTAACCAGATACGTCGTGAACTGGCAAGGATGGAGGGCAGTATCTCCCGAACACTGTACGGAATCCTTAAGTCTGCACAGAGCGAAGGACTCGTTGAGCGTGACGTAACACCTGCCGTTCGTGACGGAAGACTTGTTATTCCTGTTGCGCCGGGACTGAAACGCAGAATACCGGGTATCGTCCACGACGAGAGTGCAACAGGAAAGACTGTGTATATTGAGCCGACTCAGGTTGTCGAAGCCAACAACAGGATACGCGAACTTGAAGGCGACGAGAAGCGGGAGATTATCCGCATCCTCTCGGGAATAACCAAAGTGATACGCCCCCATGCAGCTGAAATGCTCGATTCGTATCAGTTTCTCTCAGCCATTGACTTCGTTCGCGCCAAGGCTTTGTTCTCAATACGCTTCAATGCCTTTGAGCCAGAAATCTCAGACAAGCCATATATCGACTGGATACAAGCACGACACCCTCTGCTTTCTGAACATCTTGACGGAGCAGTAGTGCCTCTTGACATAATGCTGACGCCCGAAAAGCGCATCCTCATCATATCCGGTCCGAACGCAGGCGGTAAGAGTGTGTGCCTTAAAACAGTCGGACTGCTACAGTATATGCTGCAATGCGGAATACCGATACCCGTCGGCGAACGCTCAAAAGTAGGCGTTTTCAACAATATAATGATAGACATCGGCGACGAGCAGAGCCTTGAGAACGACCTCAGCACATACTCCTCACATCTTTATAATATGAAGAATATGATGAAGCAGGCCGACAACCGCACGCTGATAATGATTGATGAGTTCGGAACTGGAACCGAACCGCAAATCGGCGGTGCTATTGCTGAGAGCGTACTGAAGCAGTTCTGGAAGAAGAAAGCATGGGCAGTGATAACGACCCACTATCAAAACCTCAAGCACTTTGCCGACGAGCACAATGGCGTTGCCAACGGAGCGATGCTCTACGACCGTCATTTGATGAAGCCACTATATAAGTTGTCCATCGGAAGACCAGGCAGTTCGTTCGCCATAGAGATTGCCCGACAGATTGGCTTGCCAGAGGAAGTCATCAAGGATGCATCCGAAATCGTCGGCTCCGACTACATTCAAAGCGACAAATACCTGCAGGACATAGTTCGCGACAAGCGCTATTGGGAGCGAAAACGTGATGCCGTGCATCAGAAAGAGAAAGAACTCGACAAGACTATCTCACGCTACGACAACGACATCGAGACCGTTGAGCAGTCGAGGCGTGAAATTCTGGCTAAGGCAAAGACACAAGCTGAGGAACTGTTGAAGGAAGCCAACAAGCGCATCGAGAACGCAATACGTGAGATACGTGAAAAGCAGGCCGAGAAGGAGGACACTAAGCGCATACGCCAGCAGCTCGACGAGTTCGGCAAAAGTATCGAAAACGGTGACGAAGTCGTACCTGCAAAGCGAGGCAAGGACAAGAAGAACTCTTACGGAAACATCAGTGAGGCTGAATACAACAAGATGGTCGAGCGCATAAAGGCACGCAAGGAGCGCCATGCCAAGCATCTTGCCGAAAAGAACAAGAAGCAAAACGGCAATAACGGAGATACGGCAAAGCCACAAAAGTCCAAGCCTGTTGAAGCCGGCGACAACGTCCGCATGCGCGGTTTAAACACTATTGGAAAGGTTCTTTCTGTCAAAGGTAATTCTGCCGAGGTTGTTTTCGGCGACATGAAGACCAAAGTGGATGTTGACAAGTTAGAGATATACAACATAAAGACTGAAAAGTCCGAACCGCAAAGTTTCTCGCTGAATAACATTCAAACATATTCGCCAGGCAGTCGGATGACGCGTGCGACCATCGATGAGCACAGTACAAGTTTCAAACAGGAGATTGACGTCCGTGGAATGCGTGCCGACGAAGCCCTGAATGCTGTCCAGCATTATCTTGACGATGCCATCCTAGTTGGTGCTTCACAAGTTCGAATACTCCACGGAAAGGGCAACGGCATCCTGCGAACCCTGATACGGCAGTACCTTTCGACAGAGCCAAATGTCAAGGACTACCACGACGAGCACGTGCAGTTCGGCGGAGCAGGCATTACCGTAGTAGATTTATAAAGCGCAACAAATAACAATTGCGAAGCAAAAAGAAAAAGGCAGTACACTCAACGGGTACTGCCTTAATTTTTATCTATATCTCATCGCCACCGATGAAGTGGCTAATAGAGACGTTTTACTTTATAATTCCCTGGTCAACGAATACCTTCTTAAGACGCAGAACGCCTTCCTCGACCTGCTCCTTTGTATGAGTTGCCATAAGCGCAAAGCGTACAAGCGTATCCTGAGGTGCACATGCCGGAGGGATAACAGGGTTGATGAATACGCCGGCATCGTAAGCGAGCTTTGTCACAACGAATGTCTTTGTGGTGTCCCTGACATAAAGCGGGATAATAGGACTTTCCGTATCGCCAATCTCAAAGCCTTCCTCACGGAAACGCTTAAGCGCATACTTGGTTACTTTCCACAAGTGTTCCTGACGCTCTGGCTCCTCCTGAATGATGTGAAGAGCCTCCATTGCAGCTGCTGTTGCAGCCGGAGTGTCACTTGCAGAGAAGATATATGTACGGCAAGTGTGCTTAATGTAGTTGATTGTATCAGCATCACCGGCAATGAAACCACCGATAGAAGCAAGGCTCTTTGAGAACGTTCCCATGATAAGGTCTACGTCATCGGTAACACCGAAGTAGTCGCAAACGCCCCTACCCTGCTTGCCGAATACGCCAAGACCATGAGCCTCATCGACCATCAAAGAGCAGTTGTACTTCTTTTTAAGCTCAACAATCTCCGGCAACTTAGCCAAGTCGCCCTCCATAGAGAAGACTCCGTCGACGACAATCAACTTGATAGCCTCGTGCGGCAGCTTTTTGAGGATACGCTCGAGATCTTCCATGTCATTGTGCTTATAGTGCAGCGGAGTAGCAAAGCTCAAACGGCGTCCGTTGACGATACTTGCATGGTCACGGTCGTCGCAAATGATGTAGTCACCGCGTCCCACAACAGTTTCGAGAACACCCGAATTGACGGCAAAGCCCATCGAAAAGCAAAGGGCATCGTCCTTATGCTCAAACTCCGCAAGTTCCTTTTCCAACTGTACATGGATGTCGAGGGTTCCGTTAAGGAAACGGCTTCCGGCGCAACCGGAGCCATATTTGTCCAAAGCCTTATGAGCTGCGTTTATTACGCGTGGGTCGTTTGTAAGTCCTGTATAGGCATTTGACCCGAACATAAGTATCTTATGCCCATTGATGTCAGTAACCTCTGTGCTCTGTTTGCTTGTGATTTCACGAAAATAGGGATAGATTCCCTTTTTCATAAACTCTTGAGGTTCCCGGTAATTCTTATACCTCTCTTGTAATTGTCCCATTTGTTTTCAATAGGTGTAGTCGCATATCGACTAATTAATTAGGCTGCAAAGTTAATAAAATCTGTTTATATTGCCTAAAAAAAATCAGAAAAATATTGTTTTATTATCACATTTAGCAGAAACATTTAATCATCGGATGAAGACACATTTATCTTACAATACACATCTGCCGAACATCCGGATAAAAGATTAAAGGTTCATTTTCTTTGTCATTTCACTCGTTTTCAGTACCTTTGCAATCTGTAGCCAACAAGCCTCCATCACAATATGAAGCACATTACATTTATACTAAACCCGATATCCGGAACTGCTAACAAGGCAGGAATACCCGAACTTATCGACAGGAAACTTGACAAAACAAAATATACATACACCTTAGAGAAGACGGAATACGCCGGTCACGGCACCGAGCTGGCACACCAGGCAGCCGAGCGCGGCGACGATATCGTTGTCGCCATTGGCGGCGATGGCACCGTCAACGAAGTAGGACGCGGTGTCGTCCACACCAAGACGGCAATGGCAGTAATGCCCTGCGGCTCCGGCAACGGTCTTGCCCGTCACCTCATGATACCAATGAACCTTGAGAAAGTCATGGACATCATCAACGTCGGCGAGGTCCACGCACTTGACTACGGCACGATAAACGACATGCCGTTCTTCTGCACATGCGGCATGGGCTTTGACGCCTTCATCAGCATGCGCTTTGCGGAGGCCGGCAAGCGTGGCGTCGCCACATACGTTCAGAAAGTCCTCGAAGAGGGGCTTAAGTACAAGCCTGAAACCTATGAGATAATCGACGAGAACGGCTCACAGCATTACAAGGCATTCCTTGTCAGCATTGCCAACGCCTCACAGTATGGCAACAACGCCTTCATAGCTCCCCAGGCATCCATGAGCGATGGTCTCTTGGACATCATTATAATGAAACCATTCGACGTACTGGAAGCTCCACAAGTCGCAATAGAGTTGTTCAACAAGACTCTCGACAAGAACATAAAGATTAAAACCTTCAAGGCTGAAAAGATACTCATACACCGCTCGCAACCAGGACTTATCCATTTCGACGGCGACCCAAAGATGACGAAAGCCGATGTTGAAGTTGCCGTGCAGAAGCAGGGCATCAACCTTGTCGTAAATCCATATGCCAACCGTGCCGCAAGACAGCCAAATGCAGTGCAGACGGCATTCTCCGAGATATTCTACGATATCGACCGACTGCGGATGGACATAGCTTCACAAGGCAAGCGCTTCCAGCAACTCATCAAGAAAAACCTCCCCATATAACATTATTATATATGTTCACTTTCCGGCAATTCACAATCAACGACGATATAACGGCGATGAAGGTCGGAACCGACGGTGTCCTGCTCGGTGCGTGGGCGTCGGGAGGCAACAGCATACTGGATGCCGGAACGGGAACGGGCATAATCGCACTCATGATGGCGCAGCGGTTCCCATCCGCCTGCATAACGGCAGTCGACATAGACGAAGCCGCCTGCCGACAGGCGAAGGCGAACATCAATGCCACGACTTTCAAAGACAGGATAGAAACGAGGAAAATCTCCTTGCAGCAACTTGCCGATGAAGCAACCGAAGGGCAATACGACGCAATCGTCTGCAATCCTCCGTACTTTCAGAACTCTCTAAAATCGCCCTACAAGCAGCGCAACATGGCACGGCACGCTGACACTCTGAGTTGCCGTGAACTGATGAAGAGCTCGCAAAAGTTGCTCAAACCGACCGGAACATTGTGCATAATAGCCCCTTGCGACCTTAAGGACGACTTCGATTCGGAAGCCGTTTTCTGCGGAATGACACCAAAACAGACAGTTATAATAAAGACTTCGCCGAAGAAAATGCCAAAGAGGTTCATGGCGGAGTACAGCACGCAATTCGTCACAAGCCCCGAAGAGGAAACGCAATGCCTAACCGACGGCAACGGAAACAGGACCGAATGGTACAGTAAACTCACCGGCGAGTTCTATCTTTAGGTATAAAAAATAATTTGATAGATATAATCATGAAACGTAAAATAAAACTGGATTGGAAGCACACGCTTTTCTTTTTCATCCTGATGGGTGGCATATACTTCCTCACCGAATCATTTTTCATGTCTTTAGGCATACTCCTCATGCTTTTCGTAATCGACTATTTCTTGCAGCAACTCGATGAAAAGCTGAAGGAAAAGCAGCGGGCCAAGGAAGAAGACGATACCCCTCATGAGCAGTAAGCCTTGCAATCTGTCAACTCGAATACTTTTTATTTCCATATGAAGCAACTTATACAATTATATAAAAGGTGGTGCGGTCACGAGCCAAAGGATGTCGAGCGCATCCCCGGAGCAGGCAGCAACCGCGTCTACTACCGACTTTGGAACAACGACGGCAGCCATATCATAGGCGTAATCGGCACCAGCCGCGACGAGAACAAGGCTTTCATATACCTCTCGCAGCACTTCACACTCCGCAAACTGCCCGTTCCGAAAGTCCTTGCCGTCAGCGACGATGAATCGAGATACCTGCAGACCGACCTCGGAACCATATCTCTCTTCGACGCCATAAGAGGCGGCAGAGAGGCGGGAGGGCGCTACAACCTCCACGAGCAGGAGCTATTGAAGCGCACCATACGTGAGTTGCCGGAGTTACAGATACGCGGCGCCCGTGGACTCAACTGGTCGCAGTGCTATCCTCAGCCCGAATTCGACGAGGAAGGGGTGCTGTTCGACCTCAACTACTTCAAGTACTGTTTCCTCAAGGCTACCGAACTCGATTTCCATGAACTGAAGCTTGAAGCCAATTTCAGGATGTTCGCCCGCGACTTAACTTCCGAGCCGATGGAGTCTTTCTTGTATCGTGACTTCCAGGCTCGCAACGTCATGGTCGACAAAGACGGCAATCCATACTTCATAGACTTCCAGGGAGGACGCAAGGGACCGTTCTACTATGATGTTGCTTCGTTCCTCTGGCAGGCAAGCGCAAAGTATTCGTTCAAGCTCCGTCGAGAACTCGTCTACGAATACTACCAGAGTCTGAGCCACTACACTGAGGTTCCAAGCATAAGACACTTCGTATCGCGGCTCGCCCTGTTCGTTCTCTTCCGCACATTGCAGGTCCTTGGCGCGTACGGTTTCCGTGGTTACTTCGAGCGGAAGGAACATTTCATCAAATCAATACCCCCAGCCATACAGAACCTCCGCGACCTTCTGAAGATGAATCCTTCGCTGTTCCCATATCCATACATGATGGATATGCTGCGCCGGCTTACCGAACTGCCACAGTTCGCACCCAAGGAGGACACCGTAGTGAAGCGTTCCGATGGCTTCAAGACAGCCAAAAGCGACGTCTACAAAGCCAATCCTCTCGACGGTCCGGCAACATATTCGAAGTATGACGGCAAAGGTCCGCTCGTCGTACATGTCTACAGCTTCTCTTATCGCAAAGGAATTCCGGAGGATGAGAGCGGCAATGGCGGCGGATATGTCTTCGACTGTCGCAGCACCCACAACCCGGGGCGCTACGAGCCTTATAAGAAGTTGACGGGACTGGACGAGCCTGTAATCCGTTTCCTTGAGGACGACGGTGAGATTCTGGAGTTCTTGAAACCCGTATACCAGCTTGCCGACCACCATGTCGAGCGCTATCTGCAACGCGGCTTCACGTCGCTCATGTTCTGCTTCGGCTGCACCGGCGGTCAGCACCGTTCCGTCTACAGTGCCCAGCATCTAGCCGAACACATCAACGAGAAGTACGGTGTGAAGGTTGAAATCATCCACCGCGAGCAGAATATAAGACAAACACTGCAACCAAGAAGTCCGAAAAAGTAACCGGAATGGCAACGCCCCTACCCCACATCAATGTTATTAGAATGCTGACAGTCACGCTGTTGGCATTCTATACCTTCGTGGGTATGTCGCAAGAAAGCGTCTCTCCTTGCTATGAAACTGACGGAATGGGATTCTGCTGTACAAACGGCACGAACAAATACACACGCGCCTTGTACGGCAGTACTACCGATTACAGAATCGAAACTTCTGACAGACCCATCTTCGGGGTTTACACCAAGAAGGCGAAACGCAACATCCGCTTTTTCATTTGTGACGGAAAAGGCGACGTGCCGTTGGACTCTCTTTATTGCAAATCTTATTATTCAGAAGGCAAAAGGATATATTCCGTTGCAGGACTGATACTTACAGTAATGCCAACCGTCAGTTCTGAGGGATGTTTCTTTGTCTTTTCAGCCATCAACTCCGGCAACAGGACGCATCTGAAAACCGTTATAAGCAATGTCAACAACCCGAAGATGAAGCGCAGCGGAGACATGGGCGTTGACGCTCCCGATGCCTTCGACCCTGCCAAAGAAATCAAAGAGTACTCCTTCAACACCGTTCCAAAAGGAGTCTTATATATAAAATTGAACGCTACCGACAGTCTTTCTGTTTCCGACGAGGACAATTTCACAAGTGCAGAAAGACTTTATTCCTCCATTTCCACTATCAAAGTATGTAGCCCCGACTCAACGATAAATGCCGCAATAGCCGCATTGCCGTATGCCGCAAACGGCCTTTGGGACGGCAGGACATTCCGTCACGGTGCCGTCGGATGGCGGACGGAACTTCCGGGATGGCGCGGTGCGTATGTCGGCGATGTCCTTGGCTGGAACGACAGGGCAAAGAGCCACTTCTCCTACTATGCCAACGAGCAGATAAAGGACGTGCCACCCGTCTACCCACACCCCACTCAGGACACGACAAAGAACCTCGCCCGCGCTGCCAAAGTGTGGGGAACGCAGATGTATTCGGATGGCTACATAACCTCGAACCGCAAGTTGAACCATTACGACATGAACCTCGTGTACATCGACGAAATGCTTTGGCACTTCCAGTATGATGCCGACACGACTTACTTGCGGAAGATGTGGCAAACCATAAAGTCGTCACTGGAATGGGAGAAGCGCAACTTCGACCCAGACGGCGACCATCTCTATGACGCCTATGCATGCATCTGGGCTTCGGACGCGCTATATTATAATGGTGGAGCAGTGACCCATTCATCGGCATATAACTACAGGGCAAACCTTCTGGCGGCAAGAATTGCGGAGATTATCGGAGAGGACGCGGAGCCTTACAGACAAGAGGCTGACTCGATACTTGCGGCAATGAACAAGACACTTTGGGACGACTCGCTTGGACATTGGGCAGAATACAAGGACTTGATGGGACTGAAACGACTCCACACCGACGCTGCCTTGTGGTCATATTACACTCCGATTGACGAGGGAATAATAAAGCCTTACGACTTGTCGGACTTGGACAAACTCGCCATAACGACACGTTGGGGTGGCAAGATATACCGGACGTCCGACTGGCAGCCATACGCCTGGAGCATAAACAATGTTGTGGCTACCGAGAATTACCACCTTGCGCTGGCGTTCTTCGAACTCGGCGAGAAACAGCGGGGCTACGAACTGCTGCGGAATACCATCCTCGACAATATGGTTTATGGGCACAGTCCCGGCAACTACGGGCAACTTCTGACTGAGGATGAGCACCGAGGCGAGTGCTACCGCGACTTCGGCGATTGCATCGGAATTGCATCACGAGCCATCATCCAGGGACTTTTCGGTATCGTGCCTGACGCCCTTAACTGCCGATGCTATATCCGACCGGCGTTCCCCGACAGCTGGGATTCGGTGTCAATCAGCCTTCCATACATTTCTTATAAATACAAACGGGGCACGGGAGTATATAATGTCAGACAGAATTTTCCGCAGCATCTCGATATTATCATTGAGGCTCCACACTCGATTACAGCCAAGACGCCTGATAGAAAGGCGGTTAGTCAACAACTGCCATACACACTTCTGTCGCATTGGCAGGATGGTCTCAAGGCAGTGGACATGAGCAAATTCTACAATGACCGTGCTTATCGGATGTATGAGAAGAAATATCTCTCGCCGCGTCCGAACGTCACCACACTCGAGATTCCCGTACAGGGAGCAGGCGATTGGTGCTCGACAGACTACAAGCCGACGATAACAGACTCATCAGAGGTCGTCTTCACGTCACTTTGGGATAATTATCCCGACAGCATTACCGTTCCCGTCAAAGCCAAAGCAAATGCCATCGAGTTCGAATTGTTCGGCACCACCAACTGGATGCAGAGCCATATCGAGAACGGTTCGATAACTGTCAATTACTCGAACGGAAGCCGTGAAGTATTGAACCTAGTCAATCCAACCAACTGGCTACCACAAGACAAGTCCGTTTTCCTATTGTTGCAAACGGACAAGAGCAAGAGAATAGAAAGCGTTACACTCCGAACGCTATCCAATGATGTCATCATCGGAGTGAAAAGGATTGCGATTAAGAAATAAGAATCGCAGACTGCCGTAATCCTTAAAAATTCCAGTAGTAATGCTATATTGTAAGAAAATAAAATTATTTTCTGTTAAATTGCACAAGAATTCAGTATTAATGTGTAAATTTGCATTGTGTAATCTAAATATACAATCATATTAGAAAGGTGCAAATGACAACTCTTTACATTAAGAATATGGTGTGCGATCGTTGTAAGATGGCGGTCGACAAGACTCTGCGCAGCAACGGACTGACCCCTGTCAGCGTTGAACTCGGCGAGGTGAAGATAGGCGAAAACCTGCAAGGCTACAAACGGAAAAAAGTTGGCGAAGCACTTGCGTCGCTCGGTTTTGAGCTACTCGACGACAAACGCCACCAGACAATCGACAAGATAAAGAGTGCCATCATTCGGCTGGTGCACTACCGCGACAACAACTCAACTCTCAATCTGAGCAGTTTCCTCACGTCGGAACTGCATCAGGAATATAGTTCTATGAGCAAGCTTTTCTCCGAAGTGGAGGGCAAGACTATAGAGCGCTACTACATAGAGCAGCGCATCGAGCGTGTGAAGGAGCTCATCAAGTATGACGAGATGAGTCTTACGCAGATTGCGCTGAAAATGAACTACTCATCGACGGCATATCTTTCGAGTCAGTTCAAGAGTGTTACGGGCATGACTCCGTCTCAGTTCAAGGCTTCAAAGGTCAACCTCCGCAAGTCATTGGACAAGATTTAAAGGGTCATCCGATAACAGAAAGACTGATAAAAACTTGACATAATGACATAAAGACACATCACTCTTTAGGTCAAATATGTTGTGTACTTATGATAATGACAAAACCATTCGCCTTTGCAAGGCGAGCGGACAGCCACAAGGGCCGCACCGGCAGTGGGTGCATTTGCATCACTTCCGAATGCAGGAACTGACGTCTCTGAAAGTCATTGATAACCAACGGGATAGCGAGAAGTCAACTTTCACGATGAAAAATAAATTATTTTTCTCCAATTTTTAATTTATTTTTCCTCAATTTTTAATTTATTTTTCAAGCAAAAATAAATTAAAAACCAATGCAAAACATAATCTTTCATGTTCCAAAAGGACAGCAACCACATCTTAATGTCCTAACCAAGCCTTCCCCAAGGGAAGGATGTTTAATTACCAACGAAGGACATTCGTAAACGTCCAAACAGCTATGCCACACACCGCAGGGGCGCCCCTGGTGGGTGCCCGCTCGCCTGACAACTTGGAAAAAAGCGGATATTCTATTAGCAAATGTCTGCTTATGTTCTCAGCAACATGGTGTTTAAACATCCTTCCCTTGGGGAAGGCTTGGTTAGGACTTTTACTTTTGGTTGTGGAGGTACAACTATTTCATTGCCCACACAAACCCCTTCGCCGTCCGGACACCGTTATCCATGAAGTGGTTGCCGGGGTTCCAAACGAGAGTATTTTCTATACCTTGCGCATCCAGGATAGATTTCTGCTTCTCGATGGCTTCGCCTACCGTCGCCATGAGCGCATTCTTGCTATGGTATTCGTGGTCGCCGAGACTCAGGTAGACATGTTTCACCTTCGAATTGTGCGCAGAAGAATAGTCGAGCCAGTCCTTATACCACACCGAAGGAGAGGCGGCGACAACCGCTTCGAATACGTCAGTCTGCCAAGCCGACCACAATGAGAAGAGGCCTGCTAGCGAATAGCCGCCAAGGATAACATTCTGACCCTTACCGTCTGTTGTGATTGCAGGCAGCAGCGTATCAGTTATGAATTTCAAAGTCTGTGCCGCACCATCACCGAAAGGAATCTTGCCGAACACTGGTGGAGCCTGCCACGGTGTCAACTCATCATTCCACTTGCTTATCTTGACGGCGGCGAGCATGAAAGACTTATCACTATGCTGCTCAATATATACTATTTCGCTCGTCATCTCTTCCATGTCATGACTGTCAACGGGCTGAACAAGAATGTATTGCGGCACATCATCGGTGTAAAGAGTAACGTTTCTCCCACCCAAGCCAATTTCCTTTACAGTGTGTTTCATGCCACAAAATTAATAAAATAAGCGGAAAGTCGTAAATCAAATCCATAATTCTGTAATATATTAATATGTATAAAGCCGTACCTTTGCAGCAGAAATTTAAAACAAAGGAATAAAAATGGAAAAGGTATTTACAGTAAACGGAATGAAGTGTGAGCATTGTGAAGCTAATGTCGAGAACGCTCTTAAGTCTCTTGACGGTGTCAACTCAGCAAAGGCTGACCATGTTGCCAACAATGTAACCGTCGATTATGACGAAGCGAAGGTCACTCCGGAGCAAATGGAGACGACCGTCAACGACCTCGGCAGGTACGAGTTTGTAAAGTAATAAGCCCCAACCTCTATTGATTTTTTGATGAAGAAGACAATTCCAGTTATAGGTATGGCGTGTGCCTCGTGCTCCGCCAATATCGAGCGGAAGCTGAACTCGCTGCCGGGGATTAATTCCGCCAGCGTGTCGCTTGCCGGACGGTCGGCTCTTGTCGACTATGACGACAGCAAAATTTCGCTCGAAACAATGAAAAAGGAGATAAACAATATCGGTTACGACCTCGTCATCGACGACAACACATCAGTCGACGAGATAAGGAAACGCGAGTACACGCTGCTCAAACGCCGCACGATACTCAGTTGGATACTGTCCGTTGCCGGTATGTTCATCAATATGCACTGGATTAGCGTTGGCTCACAAGACTTCGCCAATCAACTTGCACTGCTCATAGCGCTTGCCAACATGATGTTCTGCGGTAAGATGTTCTACGTCAGTTCGGTAAAGCAGATACGCCACGGAGCAGCCAACATGGACACGCTTGTTGCTCTCTCGACGAGCATTGCGTTCATTTTCAGTGCATACAATACATTCTGGGGAGACCCCAAACTGACATATTTCGACTCGTGCGGAATGATTATTACGTTCGTGCTGACCGGCAGAATGCTTGAGGAAAAGGCTAAGGACGGCACCGCGACGAGTATCCGCCAGCTCATGGGAATGGCACCTAAGACCGCTCACATTGTCGGAGAAGGCGGCAAGGTGGAAGAGGTTCCAATCTCAACCATCGACGTTGGCGACGTCCTTGAGGTTCGTCCGGGCGAGAAAGTGCCTGTCGACGGTGAGGTTCTGTCGGCTGAAAGCTTCATGACTCCTGATGCGGCGTATGTCGACGAGAGTATGATAACCGGTGAGCCGACGCCTGCCGAGAAGAAGAAAGGCTCGAAAGTCCTTGCCGGAACAATACCAAGTCAGGGTAAGTTCCGCATGCGTGCCCGTCAGGTTGGTGAGAATACGGCTCTCGCCCACATAATAAAGATGGTGCAAGAGGCTGAGGGTTCGAAGGCTCCGGTGCAGCGCATCGTCGACAAGGCAGCACTTGTATTCGTTCCGGTCGTAGGCGGATTGGCAGTGCTGACATTCATTCTGTGGATGGTAATAGGTGGTGGCGCACATCTTGCCGACGCCATTGTCTCAGCGGTGACAGTGCTCGTGATAGCCTGCCCGTGTGCAATGGGACTTGCAACGCCTACCGCCCTCATGGTCGGCATTGGCAAAGCAGCCGACAAGCACGTACTGATAAAGGACGCAACGGCTCTCGAGCGGCTTCGCAAGGTTGATGCCCTCGTTACCGATAAGACCGGAACGCTGACGATTCCGAACCAGAATGTCGACTTCACGAAGGCTGACGACCTGCCTCTTGAGGAACGCGAGAAACTCAAACCGCATGCCCGCGAGGCTATGAAGACGCTCCAGGACGAAGGCATAGAGGTCTGGATGATGAGCGGTGACAAGGAAGAAGCAGCAAAGTATTGGGCCGACAAGGCCGGCATAAAGCACTTCAAGGCTCGCTGCGTGCCAACCGACAAAGAGGAACTGGTGCGCAAACTGAAAGCGGAAGGAAAGACGGTGGCTATGATTGGCGATGGTATCAACGACACGCAGGCACTCGCACTGGCTGATGTCAGTATCGCAATAGGAACCGGAACGGACGTGGCGATGGACGTGGCACAGGTTACTCTGATGACCGACGACCTTAATGCACTGCCATACAGTGTCATGCTGAGCCGCAAGACAGTGAAGATGATATGGGAGAACCTCTTCTGGGCATTCATCTACAACATCATCTGCATACCGCTTGCAGGAGGTATTCTGTATCTGTTCACTTCGAATCCACCTATAAAGCTTACTCCGATGTGGGGCAGCGCACTGATGGCATTCTCTAGTGTGAGCGTCATTCTCAACTCATTGAGACTCAAATTCGTGAAATAAAGTTCATTGGTTTAGTATAAAAAGGAAAGGGTGCGAACAACCGTTGGCTGTCTCGCACCCTTTTATTATTGTATTCTGATAATTCATTTACCAATATTCCTACCTCACCGGATAGTCATATCGCTGATAGTTATACCCACGATGCTGGTCCGGCATGTGGTCGACCTCAACCTCAATGGATATTGAATTCTGTCCATGCTCACCCCATTGGTAGGTAACTCCGCCACCTACGCGGTCCATGAAGCGGTTGTTCCAAGGTCCATAGTTGCCCGTCAAGGCTCCCGCATAGCCGTAACCGTAGTAGCCGCCCCAATATCCGGGACTGTAATAGTCGCCATACGGACTGTAATAGCCATACGAGGGACCGAAGTTTCCACTGTTGAAGGCTTTCTGAACAAATGCGTAAGCACTCCAATGCTCGTTGAAACGATAGCCGAAGAGTGCAGAGAAGCCTGCCGTCGTGTAGTTGTCGCCACGGTAGTTCATATTGTTGAAATAGCCGCCGACGGCAAGTGTGGCCTTAGGCGATAAGTTGGTGACGTACATAAGACTGATGTCCTGCGTCAGTCCACCGTGCGTTCCCCATCCGTTTCCGGAGGTGACGAAAGCCGATGCGCCAATGTTGACGTTCAGTCCCTTATGCAACCGCCATGCATTCCAGCCATAGCCACCCCAGAACGGATAGTAATAGTCGTTGTTGACGACCTGTCCGTTCTCATCGATTACAGGCAGATTAGAATCGATTTGCTCCTGTTCCTGACGGTTTTTCTCATACTGCCGTGCGTATTCCTTTTCGGCATCGGAAGCCTCGCGAGGCCCTTGCAGGCGCGGAGACTCTATCGGCTGCACATCGGAAATGCGCGCCGTGGTATCTTGTGCGCTGACGGTGATAATTCCAATCAGCAGCGAAACAGTCAATATGAATGTCCTTTTTATCATCTATTACACCTTAAATGTAATGCAAATGTAAGCAGACATGTCGGAAAAGCCAAAGAAATTAAACATTATTACCATTTCTTCTGCTTTTCTGTAACGAGGCCGACGCTATTGATGATGCGGTGTCTGACAGGCGCGCATTATAAGTGGCGGGTCGGTGGAGAAGACGAAAACGGTCTTCGAGTGATAGGTCTGACCAGGGCGCAGCAAAGTAGACGGGAACTGCGGCTTGTTTGGCGAATCGGCAAAGTGGAGCGTTTCGAGACAGACTGCACAGCGACGCTTGTAGACTATGTCCTTCTTGCCAACCTGATTGCCTTTTAGTCCGTTGCCAGTGTATACCTGCAATGCCGGCTCCGTGGTGTAAACGGTAAGGGCGCGACCGCTTTGGGCATCATAGAGGATTGCTGCCGGACGACTTAAATCGCCTGCGTGGTTCAGTGCGAAGGCATGGTCGTAGCCGCCGGTGACATTCAGCTGTTCGTCGTCGGTATTGATACGCTCACCTATCTGACGCGGCTTGGTGAAGTCGAATGGCGTATGCTTCACCTTCATAAACTCGCCCGTGACGTTCTTGTTCTTGTCGTAAGCGGCGATTTTCTTACTGTCTATCCATAGATTCTGTACTTCCACGGAGTGTTCGGGATTACCGGAGATGTTGAAGAAAGAATGATTGGCAAGGTTAACGACGGTCGGTTTGGTCGTTGTAGCCTTGAAGTCGACTTCCACAGCGCCGTCGTCACGAAGCGTGTAGGTGAGCGTTGTGGTCAGTTCGCCCGGGAAACCGTTCTCGCCATCGGGTGAGACGTACCGCAAGACGATGTTCTGCTTGCCGACGCCGACGACATCCCACACTCTGTTGGCAAAGCCGGGCTTACCTCCATGGGATATAACGCCCTTGCCATTCTCCTGCAATTTGTATGTCGTTCCGTCAATGGTAATCTTCGGACCGATAATTCTGCCGATGTAGCGGCCTACCGTAGCGCCGAAGTTCTGTCCACGGGTGTGATAGTCGCGGACGTTGTCGTAACCGAGAACGACATCCTCCATGCGTCCGTTCCAGTTCGGTTCCATCAGCGAGACGAGACGTGCGCCGTAGTTGGTGATGCATGCCTCGCAGCCTTTGGCATTGGTAAGGGTGTAAAGAGCAGTGTGCTTGCCGTCGATAATGGTATCAAAGCGTTCGGGATTGAGCCCGGAAAGGGTCAGGCTCTGAGCCCCGGCAGGCATACAGGAAGCAGCAGCGATAATGGAGAGTATTATCTTTAGGCTCCTAATTATTTTCATATTCATAAGTTCTATTTGGTTTGTTGCAAAGTTAATCGAAATGAATGATATTCCAAAATTATTATGACAATATTTTCAAAGATTGTTTGGTCTTTCCCACTGATTTAGCTATCTTTGCACATTATGAAGACCAATAAGCTACCGTTGGCCTTCTAACTGAACAACAATCAACACAATAAGTAAACGATATGAACTTCTTTCAGAAACTGTTCGGGAGCAAAGAGGAGACTCCCGAGGAAGAGCGCGAGAAGGAAAAGGAGAAGAACTTCGACGTACTGAAATACGACGGAGTGCGTGCTTTGCGCACAGGCCAGTTCCAATACGCTATAAAGTGCTTCCTGAATGCCCTAGAAATCGACGACGATTTGGAAATACACGACTATCTGTCGCGTGCCTATATATACAACAACGAGCTTCTACCGGCTTACAAGGAACTGGAAATCCTTGCCAAGGCGGAGCCCGACAATCAGGACATTCTCATCAGGATGGCCAACGTTGCCTATATGACGGAAGACTACGACACGATGGCTGACGTCTGCGAGAAGGCTATGAAGCTGAGCACCGACAACCCGCTTGTGTACTATTTCTATGCAAGGGCGAAGCGCGGACAGGGCGATTACGTCAATGCTCTGGCAATGGTGACGAAGGCAATAGAGCTCGACGACGGACGATTCGACTTCCATCTGCTTCGCGGGGAGATACTTCTCGACATGGACGACACCGAGGGTGCCGACAAGGAAGCCGACTGGCTGCTGAAGCATGACGCAAACGAAGAGGACGCTTTGCTGTTCAAGGCAAGGGTGGAAAAGAAGAAAGGCGACAACAAACTTGCTATACATTATTATAATAAGCTGACTGACGTGAACCCGTTCCGCATCGAAGCCTATAGGGAACGTGGTGCACTCAGACTCGCCATCGGTGATAAGGAAGGCGCAGAAGAGGACGGTCAGAAGTTGCTGGAGCTCAATCCGCAAGAGGAAGCTGAAGCAGAAAAACTGGAAAAGGAAAACAAGGGTGAAGCCAAAGAAGAGTAAATCCTGATACATTTTTTCTGAAAAATATTGTAATTTGTTTGTTAGAACGAAAAAAAAGTTATACTTTTGCAACCGATATAAGATAAAACGAAAGTATGAATAAGTCTTACGCATCTTTTTATTACTTCTATTTTTACTTTGCAAAAGATTGTAAAGCGGGAAGTTGCGTATAGATTTCAACTTATAGAGTAAGAGATAAAATTAAATTATAAATATAAGATACGAAACGGTCCCGTCCCCAAATGGAGCAGGACCGTTTTTTAGTTATAATATGAAGAGAATAGCCATACAAGGAGAACAAGGAAGTTTCCACGACATTGCAGCCCGCCAGTACTTCGCCGGCGAGCAGTTGCAGATTATCTGCTGTGGCACTTTCGAGGATGTTTTCAAGCACGTCAGCGACGACCCGACGGTCATTGCGATGATAGCCATTGAGAACACGATTGCCGGAAGCCTGCTCCACAACTACGAATTGCTGCGAATGTCGGGCACAACGGTCGTCGGTGAGCACAAGCTACACATACAGCACAGTATCTGTTGCCTGCCTGACGACGACTGGAACACCATCAGCGAGGTCCACTCACATCCCGTTGCCCTCATGCAATGCCGACAGTTCCTTTCGCGTCACCCTGAGCTTAAGGCTGTGGAAGCTGAGGATACGGCAGGCGCGGCAAGCTATATCGCTGAGCATAAGCTTCACGGGCAGGCTGCCATCTGTAATGCGGCAGCAGCGAAACTGTATGGCATGAAAGTCTTGGAGGACAGCATCGAGGACAACAAACACAATTTCACACGTTTCCTTGTGACATGTAATCCGCAGAAAGCGTCGTTCCTCCGACCGGTGGAAGAGTCCAACAAGGCAAGCCTGGTGTTCTCCCTGCCACACCAGGAGGGCAGCCTCAGCAAGATTCTTACTATTCTCTCTTTCTACGATATAAACCTGACGAAGATACAGAGTCTGCCGATTATCGGTCACGAATGGGAATATCTGTTCTACGTAGACGTAACTTACGACAACCTGACACGATACCGTCAGTCGATAGACGCTATCACCCCACTCGTAAAAGACATTAAAATACTCGGCGAATACAAAGAGGCAAAATAATAAAGGAATATAAATCATGAAACCAGCAGAAAGAATAAACGAGATACAAGAGTACTACTTCTCACGCAAACTTAAGGAAGTGGCAAAGTTGAATGCCGAAGGCAAGGACATCATAAGCCTCGCCATAGGCAGTCCGGACATGCCGCCGTCGCAGCAAACAATAGACAAACTGTGTGAGGTCGCACATCAGCCGGATGCCCACGGATATCAGCCAACGGCGGGACTGCCTGAGCTTCGAAAGGCAATGGCGGGTTTCTACAAGCGTACTTACGGCGTTGATGTCGACTGGTCAACGGAGCTTCAGCCTATCATAGGCTCTAAGGAGGGTATCATGTATGTAACTCTTGCTTTCTGCAACCCAGGCGATGAGGTTCTCATTCCTAACCCTGGCTATCCTACTTACACAGCCATCAATAAGATATTCGGCACGAAGATAACCTACTATGACTTGCTTGAGGATAACGGCTGGCAACCTGACTTCGACTCATTGGAGAAGATGGATTTGAGCCACGTTAAGGTGCTGTGGGCTAATTATCCGAATATGCCGACGGGAGGAAACGCACGCATGGAGACTTTCGAGCGTCTCGTCGACTTCGCCAAGCGGCATGACATCGTCGTGGTGAACGACAATCCGTACTCGCTAATTCTCAATGAGCATCCTATGAGTTTGATGCAGGTATCGGGAGCGAAGGACTACTGTATCGAATTCAACTCTATGTCGAAGAGCCATAACATGCCGGGCTGGCGTGTGGCAATGATGATTAGCAATCCGACTTACATCTCATGGATGTTCAAGGTACAAAGTAACATCGAGAACGGAACGTTCCGTGGCATTCAACTTGCAGCCGCCGAAGCTTACAATACCAACACGGCTGACTGGCATAGGGAAAATAACATAGAGAATTATCGCCGCCGCCGTGTCATTGCCGAACAGATAATGCACGCTCTCGGTTGCACGTTCGACCCTAGCCAGGTAGGTATGTTTCTCTGGGGACGTATCCCTGACAAATATAAAGATGTGGAGGAGTTGACTGAAAAGGTCCTTCACGAGGCACGGGTCTTCATCACCCCGGGTTTCATCTTTGGCAGCAACGGCAAGCGTTACATCCGTATCTCGCTCTGCGCAAAGGACGACAAGATGAAGGAAGCTTTGCAGAGAATTGAAAAATTGAAAGAATGAAATAATGAAAGCGGCATAGTTGGTCAAACTCAAAAAATTAAACGATATGGAATTAGAACTTGAACCATTGAATCTTCCGAGCGACAACGAACGCCCATCGTGCGTCATCGCCGGTCCGTGCTCTGCGGAAACAGAAGAGCAAGTCATGACAACAGCAAAGCAACTCGCAGCAAAGGGTTGCCACATCTTTCGTGCCGGAATATGGAAACCACGTACAAAACCGGGAGGCTTCGAGGGCAACGGCGAGAAGGCTCTGCCTTGGATGCAAGAGATTAAGAAAGAGACTGGCATGCTGACGGCTACCGAAGTCGCTACTCCGGAGCATGTTGAATTAGCTCTGAAATATGGCATCGACATTCTGTGGATTGGTGCCCGCACCACCGCAAACCCGTTTGCGATACAAGCAGTGGCAGATTCCCTTAAGGGAGTCGACATTCCTGTGCTCGTCAAAAACCCTGTAAGCCCTGACCTCGAGTTGTGGATTGGTGGTTTGGAGCGTATCAACCGTGCCGGCGTAAAGCGTCTCGGAGCTATCCATCGTGGTTTCTCAAGTGCCGACAAGAAGATATACCGCAACCTGCCTATGTGGCAGATACCTATCGAATTGCACCGTCGCATACCGAACTTGCCGCTCATTTGCGACCCAAGTCATATCGGCGGACGTCGTGACCTCATAGCACCTCTGTGCCAGCAGGCCATGGATTTGGGCTTCGACGGTCTCATCGTGGAGAGCCACTGCAACCCTGACGAGGCATGGAGCGATGCCAAGCAGCAGGTAACGCCGGGTGTTCTCGACTACATCCTGTCTTTGCTTGTAATCCGTGACGAGCACTACACGACCGAAGGAATTCGTCAGTTGCGTAGCCAAATCGATGAAATCGACAACGAGCTAATGGACTTACTCGCTAAGCGTATGCGTGTCTGCCGTGAGATTGGAGTCTACAAGAAGGAGCACAACATGACCGTCTTGCAGGCAAACCGTTACAATGAAATCCTTGAAAAGCGTGGCGCACAGGGCAGTCTCATTGGTATGAGTCCTGAAAGTGTAGCACGCATCTTCGAGGAGATACACAACGAGTCGGTTCGCCAGCAACTTGAAATTGTCAATCAAAAGTAAATCAATCGATGAGAATATTGATAATGGGAGCAGGAAAGATGGGGTCTTTCTTCATCGACCTGCTCAGCTTTGACCACGAAGTGGGCGTTTACGAGAAAGACCCTAAACGTCTTCGCTTCACATACAACTGCCAACGCTTCCAAACTCTTGAAGAAGTCCGCGACTTCAAGCCAGAGTTGGTTATCAATGCGGTTACCGTCAAGTACACCATTCCTGCTTTCGAAAGTGTCCTTCCGTACATCCCGAAGGACTGCATAATATCTGACATCAGCTCAGTAAAGACCGGCTTGAAGGCATGGTATGACAAAAGCGGTCATCCCTACGTATCTACGCACCCGATGTTCGGCCCCACCTTCGCCAACCTTAACCAACTAAGCGAGGAGAATGCGATAATAATCACGGAGGGAGACTACATGGGGCGTATCTTCTTCAAGGACTTATACTCGCGTCTGGGACTGAATATCTACGAGTACACGTTCGAAGAGCACGACAAGACGGTTGCCTATTCGCTGAGTATTCCGTTTGTTTCGACATTCGTGTTTGCCGCCGTCATGAAGCATCAAGATGCTCCGGGAACGACGTTCAAACGTCACATGCAAATCGCGAAGGGCGTTCTCAACGAGGATGATTACCTCCTTCAGGAGATTCTTTTCAACCCGTACACGCACGACCAGGTTGCTCAGATACGCACGGAGCTTAAGGAACTGCTCGATATCATCGACCATAAGGACGGTGATAGAATGAAGGCTTACCTCAAGAAGATACGTGATAACGTGCGAAACGACATTGAGATAAAGAGGTAAACTGCATTCCTTGTCATGCGTATGGACCGTATACTGATAATAGTCATTCTCCTTTTGTTGCCTTGCATTTCGCAGGCACAAAGCATGCTGACTGTCGTTGAGCTCAACGTCGAAAACCTCTTCGACACTCAGCACGACTCTTTGAAGAATGATTATGAGTTCTTGCCCGACGGCGCAAACCACTGGTCGAAGTACCGTTATTGGGAAAAGCTGAATAAAATCGGGCAAGAACTCATTGCATGCGGTCAGGATTCGACAAACTGGACTTTGCCGGACATTATCGGATTGTGCGAGGTTGAGAACGACACAGTTCTTCGCGACCTCACCAAGCGTTCCCTACTTCGGAAGGCGCGGTATGAATATTTTGTCACCAACTCTCCTGATGAGCGTGGCATTGATGTAGCGTTGCTCTATTCGCCGTTCTCCTTTGGTGTGATAAATTGTGACACCCTGCACGTTACTCCCTCAAAGGATATGCGTCCGACACGTGACATTCTGCACGTCAGCGGGCGTGCCATCACAGGTGATACAATACATGTCTTCGTTCTGCATGCACCCAGCCGCCGCGGAGGAGAAAAGGCTTCGCGACCCCACAGACTCACAGTCATGAGACGACTGTGCGAAGCATTGGACTCCATCAACAGCATAATAAAAGACCCGAACATCCTTATCATGGGCGATTTCAACGACTATGCCGACAGTCCATCACTCAAAATGCTTTACGAACGCGGCTATGTCAACGTCTCGGTGAGCGCCCGTGGCAGTCACGGAGCACGCGGAACGTACCGCTATCACGGCAAATGGGGCAGCCTTGACCAAATAGTTGTAAGCCCGAAGCTTGCTAACAAGGTCGCAGGTTGTCATATCTGCGACGACGAATTCTTGTTGGAAGACGACACAAAGTACGGCGGCAAGAAGCCAAAGCGCTTCTTCTACGGTCCCAGATACAACGGAGGATACAGCGACCATCTGCCTTTGGTACTTCGTCTGGCGCTGTAGTCCATTACAAAAAGCATGCCCTGCAAGCTTCTCACGTAGCTTGCAGGGCGAATCTTTGTTGTTCTAAGACAATTATTTAGAAAGTTGCAATTATGGTGTAGTTTAGTCAAGAGGTTTATGATATGGCGTTGCAACTCCGCATTGCTATTCCTTTTCGGTTATGATGCAAAGGTAAATATAATTTATTTTACATGCAAACGCACTATATGGGACATGATGACTAAACGTTCTTTTCGATGTTTAAGCGTCAACATATTATGCTTGAATGAACGAAAAAAGTTATGAAAGACATAAAAAAGGCATTCTGAACCTGCCTAATCATTTTGCAAATATAAAATTTATTCTTAAATTTGCAAGTTAGAAACTATGGCAATGAACTTCAGAAAATCCATATATTCTACCATATTACTATTATTCTTGACTGTTTTAGCGTACTCCTCCTGTACCGACAATGACAGTCAAAGCAACCAACTGACTCAAAATCTAAAGGTCATCGACGACTCTATCGCGGCAAAATCTCCCGGCTCCTACAAGCTGATTACTGACGCAATGCACAATGCTTCAGACAGTTTGGAGTACTACGAATACGCCGCCCGCATGAGCAAATACTACGTTCTGTCGGCCACTCCGGACTCCGCGCTGCCCTGGGTTGATAAAGTTATGCAGTTCGCCGGTCGTCAGTCGTCACCCGAAGCTTTTGCCCTTCTCGCTTACGTCCTTAACACTAAGGCAGGCTTTTACCACAACTACCACAAGAATACGGAAGAGACGATAACGCTTTACAGCAAGGCTTACCACCTTCTCATGCAAAGCAACCACAAGGACGAGGCACCTGACGTATGCGCAAACCTTGGCGATGCCTACGTCTACGAAAGCAAACTGCCTGAGGCTGCATCATGGTACAGACGTGCATTGTTTCTCTCCGACTCACTGCAACTTCCCGAAAAGGACAACCTTTCACTGTATATGGGACTCGCGCTGATATACCAACAGCTCGGCGACAACGACAAAGCGCTGAGCCTTTATCAGCAAACCGACCGCAACTACCGCGGCATGCAGCTATCAATGCAGCTGTACTTCATCAACAACTATGGAGGTTTCTACTACTATACAAAGGACTATCCGCAATCGCTGAAGCAGTTCAAGCGACTCGAGAAGCTTCTCATAGACAACAAAATGGAGAATAACTTCGACATGTACCTATGCCGGATAAACCTCGCCGACGTATACCTGAACCTCGGGGACACGAAGAAAGCTGAAGAATACCTTAACCTAGTGGAGCCTTTCTGGAAGAAAAACGGTGACAAGGTAGCATTGTACTACTGCAATACGATTCGCCTTGGCATTGCCATCAAAGACGGAGATATAGCTACAGCCGACCGTATTGTAAAAGAAACGGGCGACGACAGCGACATTATCTTCAACATGCGGGAAATCCGCGGCAAGTATCTTCGCAAGTATTACGGGATGAAAGGCGACTGGCACAGTGCCTACACAAGTCTCCTTAGCGAAGAGACGGCAAGCGACTCCCTTGAGCACAACCGTACAAACATGCGTGCCGCCGACATCATGGCACAATATTCTCAGGACACGTTACAGCTCCACAAGGCAATAACCATTGAGCATAAGACAGCCGAAGTTGAGCGAATGAGACTGTGGCTTGTTGTCGCCATTGCCGCGTTCTTTGTCCTCGTAATGCTGTTCGTTGCATGGATGCTGATGGCCTACCGCAATAAGCTGAAGTCGCAGATGGAGATTATGAACCTCAAACTTGTCAGTGCACGCAACCGTATATCGCCGCACTTCATCTTCAACGTCCTCAATAACCAGATTGTGGGAGGCGAGAAGGAAGACGACGACGGCATGCTGAAACTGACAAAGCTCATCCGCACGAACCTCGACATGGCAGGGCAGATAACCGTTCCTTTGTCTAGCGAAATCGACTTCGTCAACAAGTACGTCGCCGTAGAGAAAGATCTGCTACCCGATGACAACTTCACGTACAGCGTGAATGTAGACAAAGAAATTGATACCGACAAGACTTTAATCCCGTCGATGGCAATACAGATACTCGTTGAGAACGCCTTTGTACACGGACTTATGGGCAGAAACGGTGCGAAGAGCTTGTGCGTCAGGGTCGAAAGACTGACAGACGGCATACGCATCACTGTCGCCGACAACGGTCCGGGCTTCGATATAAGGAGCATACTCAACAGTAAACGCACCGGACTGAGCATCATCCGCCAGACCGTTGCAGCCATCAACCAGCATAACAAACGCAAGATAAAGTTCGAATTGCACAACGGCAAGGATGCCGAAGGCAACACGACGGGATGCAATGCCACGCTAACTATCCCAGACAATATTATTTACACTTGACAAAACTAACGTATTATGAAAGCAATCATCATTGATGACAACACGAAAGCCGCCAACGACCTCAACAAGAAACTCGCTGAATACAAAGACATTCAAGTCGGAGGCATGGCAGCCAACGGGTTCTCCGGACTTGAACTCGTTCACGAGACACATCCCGACGTAGTATTCCTTGACGTGGAATTGCCCGACATTTCAGGGCTCGAATTCCTCGAAAGGTCAGCCTATCTGCAAAGTGATGCCTGCAAGGTCATCATATATACGTCCTTCGACAAGTACATCCTGCCGGCGTTCCGCAAGCAGGCTTTCGACGTTCTGTTGAAACCTATTGACCCGAAAGACCTCAAGACAATTATTGAAAGGCTCGAAAAGTCTGACAATACGCCTGCGACACCAGCCACGGTGAAGACCCACAACGACAGCAAATACCTTCTTTACACCAACACTTTCGACTTCACGCTTGTCGACAAGGCAGACATTGGACTGTTCCAGTACAACTCTGAGGCGCGGTGCTGGGAAGGAATCGTTGCCGGATTTAAGAAACCGGTAAAGCTACGTCGAACTATCAAGAGCGACCAGCTGCTCAATCTCGACAAGATGTTCGTCCAAGTCAATCAGAAATATATCGTAAACTTCAACTATCTCATAGAGGTTGTCGACAACGAATGCCATTTCTTCCCTCCATTTGACAAGATTGACTACGTCTCTGTAGGTCGTGTGTACCGCAAAAAACTGCGCGAAAGCTTCCTGAACTTGTAATTTTCGGCAGCGAAACACGGCACTCTACACTTTTCTTTGTACCTTTGCCGCTATTATGAGAATAGACATTATAACCGTACTCCCCGAGATGCTCGAGGGCTTTGTACATGAAAGCATACTGGCAAGGGCAGAGAAGAAGGGCCTTGCAGAGATACATTTGCACAACCTCCGCGACTATACACTCGACAAATGGAGGCGCGTCGACGACTATCCGTTCGGCGGTCAGGCCGGCATGGTCATGCAGATAGAACCTATCGACCGTGCTATAAGTGCACTGAAGGCCGAGCGCGACTACGACGAAGTTATCTTTACAAGTCCTGACGGTGAACAGTTCAACCAGAAGATGGCCAACGACATCTCGCTTCTCAACAACATTATCATCCTCGCCGGGCACTACAAAGGCGTGGACCAGCGTGTCCGTGAGCATCTCATAACACGTGAGATATCTGTCGGCGACTACGTCCTCACGGGCGGAGAGCTTCCTGCCGCCATCATCGCCGATGCCGTCGTGCGTCTCGTTCCCGGCGTTATCAGCGACGACCAAAGCGCTTTGTCCGACTGTTTCCAAGACGACATGCTCGCCGCACCTATCTACACACGTCCGAGAGAGTACAAAGGGTGGAAGGTTCCGGAAATTCTTCTGAGCGGAAACGACGCCAAGATACGCCAGTGGGAATTCGATCAGGCAATGGAACGCACACGTCGGCTTCGTCCCGACCTGCTCGACAAAGGCGGAGACAAATAGCAGCGCGTCCCGTTTTTTTACATATATTTCATATTCTAATTTTGTGATTTCAACGATTTTAAGTATTTTTGCAACCGTATTGGATAATCGTACAATTCCGATTATTGTATGATTTATTCCATTGAACGATAAAGATACAAACCGCAGACAATGCCAAACGAAATAACAAATACCGGCAAAGAATTCAAGGAAACCATGACGGCATGCCGCAAGGTGTTCGCCGACAAGCTGAAAGACTACGGCGCATCGTGGCGCATCCTGCGTCCGACGTCGCTCACCGACCAGCTTTTCATCAAGGCAAAGAACATCCGCACGTTCGAGATAACTCATAAAAGCCTCGTCGGCGACAGCATGCGCTCCGACTTCATGGCACTCATCAACTACGGTATAATCGGACTGATACAACTTGAGAAAGGCTTCGTCGACCACGTCGACATATCGTCCGAAGAGGCACTATCGCTCTATGACAAATACGCCAACAATGCTTTCGAGCTCATGACACGCAAGAACCACGACTACGGAGAGGCATGGCGCGACATGCGGGTCAGCAGTTTCACAGACATAATACTGACGAAGCTCGCCCGCGTAAAGGAGATTGAGGACAACGACGGCAAGACAATAGCCAGCGAAGGCATAGCGTCGAACTATATGGACATAATCAACTACGCCGTATTCGGCGCCATAAGGACAAGCGAAGGGAAGTGAACGCAAAAGGCAAAGGCATAAGTGCCATCGTCAATGTTGCACGGTTCCTGCTCGGCGCCGTCCTCGTGTTTTCCGGATACGTAAAGGCTATCGACCCGCTGGGCACTCAGTACAAGATAGAAGACTACCTCCAGGCCGTCGGACTTGCAGGAGACGTTTCCGACTACATAACTCTCAGCGCCGCAATACTGCTCGCCGCGCTTGAATTCAGTCTCGGAGTGTTCCTGCTTCTTGCCATACGACGCCGTCAGGTGTCGCGAATCACATTCGTACTGATGGCGTTTATGACACTCATAACGGTTTGGCTGGTGGCGTTCGACCCTATACGCGACTGCGGTTGCTTTGGCGACGCAATACACCTGACCAACTGGCAGTCGCTTGGAAAGAACATTGTGCTGCTCACAGCGGCGGCAGTGGTAGCCCGACGGCCGCTGAAGATGGTGCGCTTCGTGTCGAAGACGAACCAGTGGATAGCCATAAACTTCACTGTTCTCTTCATTCTCATAAGCTCACTGTGGAGTCTCGACCATCTGCCACAATTCGATTTCCGTCCCTACCAAATAGGCGTGAACATCAAGAAGGCAATGGAGATACCGCCCGGGGCAAAGCTCCCGAAGTTCAAGACCACGTACACGCTCGAGAAAAACGGTGTGCGCAAGAACTTCGACGAGGACAACTACCCGTTCAACGATACAGCGTGGGTTCTCAAAGACCCCGACAAGGACGTCAAGACCGTGAAGGTTGAGGACGGCTACGAGCCCCCGATAACCGACTTCTCCATAACCGACGAGGCAACAGGAGAGGACATCACCGACAGCATACTTACTGACAAAGGTTACACCTTCTTGCTTATCTCGCCTTATTTGGAAAAGGCTGACGACTCAGAATTCGGCGACCTCGACCACATATACGAGTACGCTGAGGAGAACGGCTACCACTTCCTCGGTCTGACGGCAAGCAACGACGACGGCATAGCCCACTGGCGCGATATCACCGGAGCCGAGTATCCGTTCTATATCACCGACGGCACGGTGCTCAAGACCATCATCCGTAGCAATCCCGGTTTGCTTTTGCTAAAGGACGGAACGATAATCCGCAAGTGGAGCCATAATGATTTGCCTGACAGCGACGAACTTAACGGACGGTTGGAGAACATTGAGCTTGGCAAGATGGAGGACAAGTCGATGGCGGGAAAGATTGCCACAGTAGTCCTGTGGTTCTTCGTTCCGCTTCTGCTGCTTATCCTTGCCGACCGGCTTTGGGCATGGACGAAATGGTTAAAGAATAAAGAAAGAGCTAACAGTATATATCAACTAATTAAAAAAAGAGACATGAGAAAGAAAATTGTAGCAGGCAACTGGAAGATGAACATGAACCTGCAAGACGGTGTTGCACTGGCAAAGGAAATCAATGATACGCTGAAGGCCGACAAGCCTGACTGCGGAGTTATCATCTGTACACCTTTTATCCACTTGGCAAGCGTAGCCCAGGTACTCGACCCGGAGGTCGTTGGACTTGGTGCAGAGAACTGCGCAGACAAGGAGAAAGGTGCTTACACCGGTGAGGTTAGCGCCGAGATGGTCAAGTCAACTGGTGCACAGTATGTCATTCTCGGTCACTCAGAGCGCCGTCAGTACTACCACGAGACACCTGACGTTCTGAAGGAGAAAGTTCTTCTCGCACTTAAGAACGGCTTGAAGGTCATCTTCTGCTGCGGCGAAACCCTCGACCAGCGCGAGGCAGGCGTACAGAACGACGTCGTAAAGGAAGAGCTCGAAGGCAGCGTTTTCAACCTCTCTGCTGACGAGTGGAAGAACATTATCCTCGCTTACGAGCCAATCTGGGCTATCGGAACAGGCAAGACCGCCACTGCTGACCAGGCTGAGGAGATGCTTGCATACATCCGTTCAATCGTAGCCGACAAATACGGCAAGGACGCCGCTGAAGATACAACAATCCTCTACGGTGGCAGCTGCAAGCCGGGCAATGCTCCTGAGCTGTTCGCAAAGCCTGACATCGACGGCGGACTCATTGGCGGTGCTTCTCTTAAGGCAGCCGACTTCAAGGGCATCATCGATGCTTGGAAAAAATAAATCATAAAAGGGAGTTAATGAGGAGTTAAAAGGCAGACATGCCGATAATTCCCCGTTAACTCCCTTTCTCTTTACAAATCAATTAAAAGAAATGAGAAAGTTCATTGCTATCATACTTCTAACGACATGTTGCTTCCTGACTGCACAGGCGCAGGCGGTAGGTCATGGTGCCGACATCGACGCGCAGATAGCCGGCAAGCCTTCGGCAAAGACATCGCCGAAGACATCAACGACCAAGCCGACACGTAAGCCGGAAGAAAGCCACACAGCCCCCAAGCCGACCGAACCCGCAACCACTACCGAGCACCGCAGTTCCGGATGGAAGATGGTTCTCCGCCGTATCAAGGTCAAGAAGAAACCCGATAGCAATGAGAACAGGACGAGGGTGACGAAAGGCTCACACCATGAGGACGGCTTCCGTGTACAGGTCTACACCGGAGGAAACACCCGTGTGGCACGCCAGGAGGCTGAGCGCGCCGGTCAGAAGGTAAAGGCAGCGATGCCAAACCAGCCCGTCTACGTCCACTTCTACAGTCCGAGGTGGTGCTGCCGTGTAGGAAACTTCAAGGACTACAACTCTGCAAAGAGAATCCTTGCACAAGTAAGAAAACTCGGATACAAGGAAGCCAGCATCATACGGTCGAAGATTACGGTCGTCGATGTAGGATACCTTGACTAATAGAAATATACAATTAATATATAATGAATCCAGAAACAGAATTCCGCGACGGCCTCGACGAACTCGCATCTCACTACAAAAGCATACTGAAACTCCTTGGTGAAGACCCCGAACGTGAAGGGCTTCTAAAGACTCCGATGCGCGTTGCCAAAGCAATGCAGATACTGACGCGCGGCTATACGCAAGACCCTAAGAAGGTACTCACCGACGCTCTCTTCGAGGAAAAGTACAACCAGATGGTCATTGTCAAGGACATCGACTTCTTCTCGATGTGCGAGCACCACATGCTGCCTTTCTATGGCAAGGCTCATGTGGCATACATTCCGAACGGATACATAACGGGACTGAGCAAGATAGCACGCGTTGTCGACATCTTCTCTCACCGTCTTCAAGTACAGGAGCGCCTTACCGAGCAGGTAATGGAGTGCATAAACGACACGCTGAAGCCACAAGGCGTCATGGTAGTCATCGAAGCCAAGCACATGTGCATGCAGATGCGCGGTGTCGAAAAGCAGAATTCCATTACAACGACGAGTGCCTACAGCGGCGTATTCGAGTCGCTGAAGACCCGCAATGAATTCATGAACCTGCTCAGGGGAGAGAGTAAAAGAATTTAAATAAGGGTGGCCTACCACCGAACCTCCCTTCGGAGGGGCCGGGGGAGGCACCAAATACCAACATAACATTTATCTATTTCCCCTCCTTCGGAGGGGTTAGGAGAGGCGAAATGAAGTTTATATCATGGAATGTCAACGGTCTTCGCGCCGTGGTAAAGAAAGGATTTGAGGACACATTCCTCAAACTTGACGCCGATTTCTTCTGCCTTCAGGAGACGAAGATGCAAGAGGGACAACTCGACTTGCAGTTTCCCGGCTACGAATCATACTGGAACTATGCCGACCGCAAGGGTTATTCGGGTACGGCAATATACACTAAGCACCACCCACAGAGCGTCGCTTACGGTATAGGAATTGACGAACACGACCATGAAGGACGTGTCGTTACTCTCGAAATGGAAGATTTCTATCTCGTCTGCGTATATACTCCGAACTCACAGAACGCCGAAGAGAAAGGCGGAATGCCCCGTCGGCTTGACTACCGCATGAAATGGGAGGACGACTTCCAGGCTTATCTGCATTCGCTCGACAAGAAAAAGCCCGTCATAGTTTGCGGCGACATGAACGTTGCACACGAGGAGATAGACATAAAGAACCCGAAGAGCAACCACAAGAACGCCGGATTCACTGATGCCGAGCGCGGAAAGATGACGGACCTGCTCAACAACGGTTTCACCGACACATTCCGAACGCTTTACCCTGAACAGGTAACCTACAGCTGGTGGTCGTACCGTTTCCATGCCAGAGAGAAGAACGCCGGTTGGCGTATCGACTATTTCCTCATCAGCGACAGGCTCCGCAACAACCTCGTCGATGCCAAAATCCTCACAGACATCATGGGTAGCGACCACTGTCCGGTGGAACTCGACCTCTCGCCTACCCCTTCCCTCCCGAAGGAAGGGAGTAAATAAATTGACCTGTGGTTATTTATCGACAGTGTTCAATTCGATAAACTATCTCTAATCACTAATAAAGCAGAATGGCTATCCACAAATATCCAATGCAGTGGCGGCTCTTGTGGCTGCCCGATAAGTCAAAGGACCGAATGAAAGCAAATGGATTCAGCCATCAAAGAGTTTAACATTCAAATCACCTACTCCCTCCCTTCGGGAGGGCCGGGGTAGGCCCCCGCTATATGCCTGAACGCTTAAGGACATTACTGATTATCGCCATTGCGACCGTTGCTGCCGTCGTTTATGCTGCCATACCGCAGGTTGTCAGCAACGGGCATTTCAGCCTCAAGAAGATAAGCCTTAAGTGCATAGAAAGCAAAACGGAAAAGACAGGCAACGCAACGGCAACAGCCGACTCCGCCCGACGCGACTCCCTGCAAAAGGCGGAAGCCACAAAGAACATGCCTAACTTCGTCAACGGTGTCGACACGACGCACCACACCGTCCTCTTCTTCGGCGACTCCATGACCAACGGCTTGTCGTTGCGCCTCGACGACTACTGCCATGCCAACGGCGACAACCTCTATTGCGTGACGTGGAACAGTTCGACAACAAAGAAATATGCCGAGTCGAACATCCTCGACACGTACCTCGAACTATACAATCCCACATACATCATAATATGCCTTGGCAGCAACGAGCTCTTCGCCCATGACGTCCCCGACCGCGAGCAATACGTCCGCAGGATTATGGAAAAGCTCGGCGACCGTCCCTTCGTGTGGATTAGTCCTCCTAACTGGAAAAAGGATACGGGCATGAACGACTTGATACGCAACTGCGTCGGTGCCAACCGCTTCTTCGACTCCTCACACCTCGACCTGCAAAGGGGCGACGACCATATCCACCCTACTACCAAAGGAGCAGAGAAATGGATGGATTTGATAGCGGCATGGCTGCGAAATCCACAGCAGACAGCTCACCCGATACGCATGGACGTGCCAAAGAAGCCGTTCTACTCACCTTATTATGACATATACGGACCCGACTTTGAAGGCTTTGCCAACGGTGATTCACCAGAGCACCACCGCCATTACAACAGATAGAGACAGCAAAGCCGCCAAGTAAAGAAAAGACGAATGACAACCGACATCAACACCATACTGCAAAGCCTGACCGACTTCCTTGTCACACCCGACAAGGGCTGGTCGCTCTGTACGTTTCCGTTCCTCGTCGCGTTCGTCATCTTCTTTGCCTTGTACATCGCAATTTGCAAGACGCGCCGTTCCATTGCAGCCACTTATGTCGTTGCCTTCAGTCTCTTCTTCGCATGGAAAGCCAATGGCATTCTGATGCTTCTGCTGCCGGCAACGACGCTGTTCTCCTGGTGGGCAACACGCCGTATGATGAGCAAGGAACACCATCGCCGTCTGCGTCTTGCAGCCATCATCATCGTCGACTTAGCCCCACTCGTCTATTTCAAGTACACAAACTTCCTCGTAAGCATATTCAACGAAATCGTAAAGTCGAATTTCGGACCATTCGAAATACTGCTGCCTGTCGGTATTTCGTTCTATACTTTCCAGGCAATAAGCTATTCCATCGATGTCTACAAGGGCAAGTATCCGCCTGATACTACCCTGCTCGACTACGCATTCTACCTCACCTTCTTCCCCCTCCTTATGGCGGGCCCTATCACCCGGGCCGAAGTTCTGCTGCCTCAGATTAAGGCTGGCAACTCCGACAAGCCGGGGCTGGCGTACAAAGGCTTGTGGCTCATACTCATAGGACTCATAAAGAAGGGTCTGATAGCCGACTACATAGCTGAGTACAACAACTGGATTTTCGACGACCCAACAGGCTATTCGGGCTTTGAAGACCTCATGGGCGTCTTCGGATTCACGTTGCAGATATACTGCGACTTCTCCGGCTATAGCGACATGGCTATCGGGCTGGCTGCGCTCATGGGCTACGAGCTTCGCGACAACTTCAACTTCCCGTACCAGAGCCTCAACCCACAGGAGTTCTGGCGCCGCTGGCACATCGCCCTGTCGACATGGTTCCGCGACTATCTCTACATTCCGATGGGTGGCAACCGTCGCGGTTTGCTGCGCACATACTTCAACAACTTCTTCACAATGATTGTCGCGGGACTGTGGCACGGTGCATCGTGGATGTTTATTATATGGGGTGCAATGCATGGAGTGGCACTCGTTGTACACAAGATATGCCGCCGTCTGTTCCTCGACAGGGTACCGAACACTATACCGGTGAAGGTCGTCAGCTGGACGCTGATGTTCATCTTCATCAACATCTCGTGGATTTTCTTCCGTGCCCACGACATTCCTACAGCACTTGCACTGATGCAGCGCATCGCAACTGACTTCAGCTTCGACTACTTCCTGCCGTTCGTCAAGGCACGCTCGTTGTGGCTCGCTGTCGTTGCCCTCGGTCTTGAGCTCCACAGTATACGCTCCGAGGACTACCATTGGATGCAGGAGAAGTTCATCGCATCACCGTGGATAGTGAAGCTTTTCGCCTTCATAGTTGTCCTCCAGCTTGTCATCAGCTTCCGCCAGGACAGTGTCCAGCCGTTCATCTACGCACAATTCTAAGCATCACTTAGCAGCTGACATCAACAAATATCATCTAATGCCCAAACTGTTAATAGTCTTTTAAAGAAAACAATGATGAACATCTTTTGTTGTCCCAGTTTGGATGGTTACGGATATTCATATAAAACTATGCGCGTTTCACGCTATAGCGCATCTACGAAGCGCGGAGTAGTGAACTGCCGGCTACCTTACCCAAAGCTGCGGTCGTTGCACTCCCTTGCCGGGGGTTACCGAAAATAAAACTTCTTCGAGGTTTGTGGATGTCTTCAATATCAATGTCAGATGAACCAAAATGCTTCTACTGAAATCTTATCAGAAAGCTACAGGAATGCTTACAGAAAGATACAGTAATGCTTACAGGAAACTTCCCAAATGCCATCGATTTCCTTTCATAACGCGAAAGGATAACTTCCGCGATGTCGGAGCTTATCTTTCGCAATGAAAAATAAATTAAAAACCAGAGAAAAATAAATTAAAAATCAACCAAAAATAATTTATTTTTCATCCTCAAAGTTCACCTTTCGCTATCTCATTGCTTATCAGCGACATAACAAGAGACCCCGTTCCATGGTTCAAATCAGCCACGAAACGGGGTCTTTCTATAGTAATTTACAAGCGATTTTACTTCTTGTCGTAAGCGTGGACAGGATAGTCAATGGTGTAATGGAGGCCACGGCTCTCCTTACGCTCTATAGCCTGACGGGTGATGAGGTATCCGACGTTAATCATGTTGCGGAGTTCGCAGATGTCGCGGGTGGCCTTCACACGCTTGAACAGAGCCTCGGTCTCTTCGTAGAGAAGGTCGAGACGATCCCATGCACGCTTCAGACGAAGGTCGCTGCGTACGATGCCGACATAGTTCGACATAACTTCGCCAACCTCCTTGACGCTCTGCGTGATGAGCACCTTTTCCTCGTTGGTCATCGTTCCCTCATCATTCCACTCCGGAACCTTGTCGTTAAACGAATAGTTGTCGACTACCGACAGACTGTGCTTTGCAGCAGCGTCAGCATAGACGACGGCCTCGATAAGAGAGTTGCTGGCGAGACGGTTGCCACCATGCAGTCCGGTGCAGGCGCATTCGCCGACAGCATAGAGACGATGGATTGACGACTGACCGTCCAAGTCGACCTTTATACCACCGCACATGTAGTGGGCAGCAGGGCGGACAGGTATCATCTCCTTCGTGATATCGATGCCGATGCTGAGGCACTTGTGGTAAATATTCGGGAAGTGGCGCTTAGTTTCCTCTGCGTCCTTATGCGTTACGTCGAGGTAGACGTGGTCGATGCCGTGCATCTTCATCTCCTTATCAATTGCACGGGCAACGATGTCACGCGGTGCTAGCGAAAGGCGCTTATCGTATTTCTCCATGAAAGTCTCACCGGTAGGCAATTTCAGTATGCCGCCATATCCACGCATAGCCTCCGTAATGAGGTATGCAGGGTGCGTTTCGCCCGGGTGATAGAGACTCGTCGGGTGGAACTGGACGAACTCCATGTCCTTGACGGTTCCCTTGGCACGATATACCATAGCCTCTCCATCGCCCGTTGCGATGATAGGATTTGTCGTTGTCTGATATACGGCGCCACATCCGCCGGTGCACATCAGCGTCACCTTGCTCAGATAAGTGTCTACTTTCTGTTCCGGATTGAGGACGTATGCACCATAGCACTCGATGTCCGGGGTGCGGCGTGTTACCTCAATGCCGAGGTGGTGCTGGGTAATAATCTCCACGGCGAAGTGGTTCTCCTTTATTTCGATATCCGGATTGGCACATACAGCCTCCATAAGCGCACGCTGTATCTCAGCTCCGGTGTCGTCGGCATGGTGCAGAATGCGGAACTCTGAGTGTCCGCCCTCACGGTGAAGGTCGTAGGTTCCGTCCTCCTTCTTGTCGAAATTGGTACCCCAATTGACAAGTTCCTTTATCTGTGAAGGTGCGTTACGTACCACCTGCTCTACTGCCTTGCGGTCGCTAATATAGTCGCCGGCGATTATAGTGTCCTGAATGTGTTTCTCAAAGTTATCAAGTTTGAGGTTGGTTACCGATGCAACGCCACCTTGAGCGAAACGAGTGTTGGCCTCGTCGAGGGTCGTTTTGCATATCATGCATATTTTGCCTTTATGGGCACGTGCCACTTTGAGGGCATAGCTCATACCGGCTATGCCCGAGCCGATTATGAGAAAGTCGTATTTATATACCATTGGTATTGTTGTTTATCGCGTGCAAAATTAGTAATTTATTGGAATATAGCAATATGAAAGATGCATTTTTTATGAAATAATAATTACCTTTGCAGCAAATTCAGTTATCCAAACACATTATATGAAATTCGTTAGGGAAATATCAATTATACTCGCCACTGCTGCAATTGTTGCTTGCGGCTCTTCGAAGAAAATACCAGTAAAACCCGTAATAGCGACAGAACCAGTCGATTCGACAGCCTACAAGAGTGTGGCAATAAGTGCTGACAGCAGCGAATATGCTGAGAGCGACACTATCGTCACCGACAGTCTGATTGACAGTATTCCCCTCATCAAGGCTACTCACTCATGGAAGAAGGACTTGCGCGACGGCATTGACGAGCTTCTTGAGGACCCGGTGCTCGAGACTTCGGTAGTTGGCATCGACGTATGGGACCTTGACGACGACGTGCGGTTGTACTCCCATGGCGAGAGACAGCGTCTGCGCCCTGCCTCAACAATGAAAACGGTGACGGCAATAGCAGCTCTGAAGGAACTGGGCAGCGACTATAAGTTCACAACGGGGCTCTACTACGACGGCAACGAGCCCGACAGCGCCCGCACATGGAAAGGTAACATATACGTGGTGGGCGGCATGGACCCGAAGATAAGCTGTCAGGACGTCGACAATTTCGCAAAGGCGATAAAGGAGCTGGGCGTCGACAGCATCACCGGAAACATATATGCCGACCAGAGTTTCAAGGATAACAAGAAGTACGGCTCGGGCTGGTGCTGGGACGACGAAGACTTGCCGCTGCTCCTCCCGCTTACTTATAAGAACCACGATGAGTTCACCGACATTCTGCGGCAGAAGCTCCGCGACCACAATATAGTCGTGACAGGCGGTTGGGGGACGAAGACCGTGCCTTCAGGCGCAAGGCTTATAACGAAGAAGGAGCGCAGAATGACGTACGTAATGCGCCCTATGCTGAAGAACAGCAACAACAAATACGCTGAGAGTGTGTTCTTTGCCATTGCCCACAAGGCATCCGGCAACGGGGCATCGGCTAGCAGTACATCGCGTGTCGTGAAGTCTATCCTTACCGATATGGGCGCCGAGAGCACCAACAGCTACGACATTGCCGACGGTTCGGGACTGTCGCTGTACAACTATGTGACACCGGAGATGGAGGTGATGATGCTTCGCTATGCTTGGAAACATCGTGAGATATTCAACACGTTGTACCCTCTTCTGCCTATAGCAGCACGCGACGGTACGCTGCGCAAGCGCATGCACGGAACGAAGGCGGCAGGTAACGTTCACGCAAAGACGGGAACCGTGGAGGGAATACGCTCCCTGTGCGGTTATCTGACGGCGTCGAACGGTCACCGTATAGCATTTTCGATAATCAACCAGGGCGTCACCAACTCTGACGGAACAGTGGAGCAAGCACGCAGTTTGCAGAATAAAATATGCGAGTTGCTATGCCAATAAGCATTAAAACCGAGAAAAAACAACCTTAACATCGACCTTTAACATAATAAACGGTAGTTTACTGCGTTATTATTAGGTACACAAATGCCCGCCAAATGGTGTCGGCAAACGATTATTTAGACCTGATATGATAGACTACATACATGGAGAACTGACGGAATTGACACCGGCTCTTGCCGTTGTCGAGACTGCCGGAGTAGGCTTTGCACTGAATATCTCCCTGAATACTTACAGCGCCATACAAGGCAAAAAGGACGTTCGCCTCTTCGTTCACGAAGCTATCGTAACCGGAGGACGCGACGACTCATTCACACTCTACGGTTTTGCGTCACGGCAAGAGCGCGAGCTGTACCGCATGCTCATAACCGTCAGCGGCGTGGGAGCCAACACGGCACGCATGATACTTAGCTCCATTACGCCTGCCGAACTGTGTAATGTCATTGCGAACGGCGACGAGAAGATGCTCAAGAGTGTCAAGGGAATAGGTCTCCGTACAGCTCAGCGCATCATAGTCGACCTCAAGGACAAGATTATGGCAAGCGGAATAGCCGACGAACTGCACGTTTCGGCCGAGGCGGGAGGTGCTCCGACAGTGGATGCGGCTATCAAGGACGAGGCGGTCAGTGCTCTGACGATGCTCGGTTTCTCACCTGCACCAAGCGCCAAGGTCGTTGTGAAGATTATGACGGAGCAGCCAGGACTGCCTGTTGAGCAGGTCGTGAAAATCGCTTTGAAGCAAATCAAATAATAAACGGAATAGTTAAGTAATGAAACATCAATGCTGTCCGAAGGCTTGATGAAGACTTATATATTGAAATTAACAAAATACATATTCGCTATACTTTCCCTGTTGGTGGCATTCGCCGTGCCGTCAATGGCGCAGAACCGTAATGCCACGACGAAAAGCGACACTGCCAAGACTGTCCTTCCTGACGTAATAATCGATGAGGAGGAAATTCCGGACTCGCTGTTGCACCCGCGGTGGCCGGTACAACGCACGCAGCCGCTGACCATCGGTGACTTGGAGCAGGGCTCATACGACCTACAGCGTCCTGAGAACATGCTGCAAACGGTGGAGTATAACGACTCACTCGACATGTACATTATCGGCAACAAGATTGGCGGCACTTACGTCACGGCACCGATAATGATGACTCCGGAGGAATACCGCAAATGGAGCGAGAAGCGTTCCTTTGCTGATTACTATCGCTCTAAGAACCAGGAGATACTGCAAACGCAGGGGAAGGAGAAGTTCGACTTTACCAATATGCACTTCTCCCTCGGACCTGCCGAGAAGATATTCGGTCCCGGTGGTGTACGCATCCGTACCCAGGGAACAGCAGAACTGAAGTTCGGCGCTACGCTGAAGAACATCGACAACCCGTCGCTGCCTATCCGCAACCGTAAGACAACTACCATGGACTTCGACGAGAAGATAAATCTCAACGTCAATGGTAAGGTCGGTGACAAGGTGAACATGAACCTCAACTACAACACGGATGCAACTTTCGACTTCGACCAGCAGAACCTTAAACTGAAATATGAGGGCAAGGAGGACGAAATAATCAAACTCGTCGAAGGCGGTAACGTAACTTTCCCGTCGAACAACTCGCTCGTCCGTGGCGCATCGAGCCTCTTCGGACTCCGTACTGATTTCCAGTTCGGTAAGTTGAAGTTGCAAACTGTTTTCTCACAGAAGAAGAGCGCATCGAAAAGCGTAAGCTCCAAGGGTGGCGTACAGCTCACTCCGTTCGAGATTGACGTAGCCAACTATGAGGAGAACCGCAACTTCTTCATGGCACAATACTTCCGCAGCCATTACGACCAGAGCATGCGCACGCTGCCGAACCTTACCACGGGTATCACCATCAACCGTGTTGAGGTATGGGTAACGAACAAGACGGGAACGACAACAAACACCCGTAACATTGTAGCCCTTGCCGACCTCGGTGAGGGCGGTGCGTCGGTGCAGCCTGGCAACAATGCCAACAGTGTCTATGCGACGGCATCTACCGGTACGCGAGATATCGACCAGGTCAGCACGGAGCTTGAAGGAAAAGGCTTGGTGGGCGGTACTGACTTTGAAAAGCTGCAAAGCGCGCGACTGCTGAACAGCTCCGAGTACACTGTCAACCAGGCTTTGGGTTACATCAGCTTGAGAACAACGCTGCAAACCGACCAGGTCCTCGGTATTGCATACGAATATACGTACGGCGGTCAAACATTCCAAGTGGGTGAGTTCTCGACCGACCGTACCAATGCCAATGATGTTCTGTTCGTCAAGTCCTTGAAAAACACAAGCAACAACCCGCAGCAAAGCAACTGGGACTTGATGATGAAGAACGTCTATTACCTTGCATCAACAGTTGAGAAGGACAAGTTCCGCCTTGATGTCAAGTTCCAGAGCGACAGTGACGGTGTCTATTTGTCATACATTCCGGAAGCTCAGGTGAAGAGCCAGCCTATCATCAAGCTCATCGGAGCCGACCGACTCGACAATAATAATCGCACTAATTCGAACGGATACTTCGACTACGTTGAAGGCTACACTGTCAGCAACGGTCGTGTTTTCTTCCCTATGGCGGAGCCGTTCGGCGAGGGCTTGTACCGCATGCTGGTACAGAACGGAGTGCCGGCAGCAACAGCTGAGAAGTACGCGTTCACCGAATTGTACGACTCTACTAAGACTGTTGCGAAGCAGATTGCAGAGAAGGATAAGTACATGCTTGTTGGTCAGTTCCGTGGAACTACGGCTAACGTTATCTCCTTGGGAGCCTACAACGTTCCGCAGGGTTCTGTTGTCGTGACAGCAGGTGGCGTAACGCTTACCGAGGGTTCCGACTATAGCGTCGACTACAGTGCCGGTGAGGTTACAATCCTCAACCAGAGCATTATCGATGCGGGAACATCGGTGAATGTTTCGCTTGAAAGTAACACCGACTACGCTCAGCAGCGCAAGACGATGATTGGACTTAACTGGGAGTACGACTTCTCGAAGGACTTCCAGTTGGGCGGTACTTTCCAGCATCTTAGCGAGCAGTCGCTGACGACAAAGGTAAGTATGGGTTCCGAGCCGCTGAACAACACGATATGGGGACTTAACCTCAACTGGAAGAAAGAGAGTCAATGGCTTACGAATATACTCGACAAGATTCCGTTCCTGCACGTTACACAACCGTCGAACATTACCTTCAACGCTGAGTTTGCCCAACTCATAGCAGGAAAGACACACGGTACGCAGGACAACGCAAGCTACCTTGACGACTTTGAAAACACGAAGAACACCATCGATGTCAGTTCTCCGACGAGCTGGATTATATCTTCCGTACCGTCAGACTTCCCTGAGCAGCGCGATAAGACGGGACTTACGAGTGGCTACAACCGCTCGCTGCTTGCATGGTATAACATCGACCCGCTGTTCACACGCCGTAGCAGTTCGCTCACTCCGGGCTATATCAAGAGCGACCTCAACATGCTCAGCAACCACTACATGCGCGAGGTGTATGTCAACGAGCTGTATCCTAACCGCGATCAGAGCAACTACAGTGGCGTAACGAGTACGCTTCCGATTCTCAACCTTGCGTTCTACCCGAACGAACGTGGTCCGTATAACTTCACAACTGACCTCGACGCCAACGGTCATCTTAACAACCCGAAACGCTCTTGGGGAGGTATGATGCGTAAGCTCGATACCAACGACTTTGAGCAGGCTAACATTGAGTACATCGAATTCTGGATGCTCGACCCGTTCATCTACACCCGTCAGGACGGAACTGCTGATGAGCACGGTGGCGATTTCTACATCGACTTGGGTGAGGTAAGCGAGGATGTGCTCCACGATGGTAAGAAATTCTATGAGAGCGGTATGCCTGTCGACGGCTCGCAAAGCTGGACGACGACACAGTGGGGCCGCATTCCGACCCAAAGCGTTGTGACATACGCTTTCGCAACGACATCGGGCAGCCGTGAACTGCAAGATGTCGGCTTCAACGGACTTAACGACAATGAGGAGAGAGAATTCTATTCGAATTACGTTCAGCAGATTCCGACTATCGTAACGAACCAGGCTGCACTCGATTCCATTCTCGCTGACCCGGCAAACGACGACTATCACTACTTCCGCGGTGCTGATTTGGATGAGCGCCGTGCAAATATTCTGGAGCGATACAAGCGCATCAATATGCCACAGGGCAACTCGCCTGACTCAGGCGGTACCGGAAACCTCGACACTTCGTACAAGACGACGCCGGATGTGGAGGACATCAACCAGGACTACACTCTGAATGAGTACGAGCGTTACTATCAGTATCACGTCTCAATACGTCCCGAAGACCTCGTTGTCGGACAGAACTTCATAGTCGACAAGCGAACGACGGCGCCACGACTGCGTAACGGTAACACTGAATCGGTGGACTGGTACGAGTTCCGTATTCCTCTTGATGAATTCGAGAAGAAGGTCGGCGCCATCTCAGACTTCTCCAGCATTCGCTTCATGCGTATGTTCCTTACCGGCTTCGAGAAGCCTGTCATACTGCGTTTCGGTAACCTCGACCTCGTTCGCGGTGAATGGCGCACGTATGAACAGAACCTTACGAACTCGGCTTCGAACTCCGGTCAGATGGTAGTCAGTGCCGTCAACATTGAGGAAAACAACGACAAGACGCCTGTCAACTACGTTCTGCCACCGGGAATACGCCGTGAACAGGATCCGACACAGCCTCAGTTGGTTGAGAGTAACGAACAGGCTCTGCAAATGACGGTAACCAACATGGGAACCGGAGAGTCGAAGTGCGTCTACAAGAATACGACCGTCGACTTGCGTCAGTACAAGCGCATTCAGATGTTCGTTCACGCCAATGCCTTCGAACAGAACACTACAAACTTGCAGGACAATCAGCTTGCTGTATTCATCCGACTCGGTTCCGACTACAAGAACAACTATTACGAGTACGAGATACCGCTGAAACTGACCGAGCCGGGACACTACGACCGTTACAGTCTGGCAGGTAGTCAGGCGGTATGGCCCGAAGACAACATGCTGAATGTTCCTCTCGACATATTCACTTCGGTAAAGAAACAGCGCAACGAGCTTATGGCAAGGGGCACGGGAAGCTATAATCAGGAGTTCAGCATCTACGACGAAAACCATCCGAACGACCGCATCAGTATCATGGGTAACCCAACTCTCGGCGAGGTTAAGACAATGATAATCGGTGTGCGAAACCTCTCCAGCGATATGAAGAGCGGTGAGGTGTGGGTCAACGAGCTGCGTCTTCTCGACTATAATAATAAAGGTGGATGGGCTGCACAGGGTAACCTGAATGTCCAACTGTCTGACTTCGGTACTGTAAACGTACAAGGACGATACACCTCTGACGGCTTCGGCGGTCTTGAGGAAGGCGTTAACGAGCGCTCTACCGACAACGTTGGCAGTTACAGCGTTACCACAAGCCTTGAGCTCGGTAAGTTTTTCCCGGACAAGGCAAAGGTCTCTGCCCCACTCTACTACAGTGTTCAGAAAGAGGAAAGCCGCCCGAAGTACAATCCGCTAGACACGGATATGGAACTCGACGACGCTCTCGACGCTGCCGCAAGCAAGCAGGAGCGCGATAGTATTGAGAACATTGCCGTAACGAAACGTACATCGACAAACTTCTCTCTGTCGAATGTACGAGTCGGAATACAGACTAAGCGGCACCCGATGCCTTACGACCCGGCTAACTTCTCGTTCTCTTACAGTCACTCGCATACGCATACTTCGGGTGAAACGACGGTCTATGAGAACGAAGATAACTGGCGCGGAGCGATGAATTACAGCTGGACTCCGGTCTATAAGGCATGGGAACCGTTCAGGAAACTTATCAAGAGCCGTTCTAAGTGGTTTGATATCTTCAAGCGGTTCGGGCTCAACTGGCTGCCGCAGAACATCGCTTTCAACACAGAGATGACCCGCAACTACTATGAACTGCAAGAACGCGACATGGAATCGACAGAGAACAACCAGCTGCCGATAACGTTCAACGAACAGTTCCTTTGGAACCGCGACTTCTCTGTACGCTGGGACTTGACGAAGAACTTACACATGAACTTCCAAAGCGCGACCCACGCCGAGATTGAAGAGCCTTACACGGTTATCAACAAGGACCTCTATCCAGACCGATACACGGCATGGAAGGACTCAGTGAAGCAGAGTATACGCCACTTCGGTACTCCGCTCGACTACCAGCAGAACTTCTCGGCATCATATAAGTTGCCGCTCAACCTCGTGCCGGTATTCGATTGGGTTAACGCCGATGCAAATTATACGTCAGCATATACGTGGGTTCGTGGTACAGACCTTGAGGATGGAACTTCCCTTGGTAACACTATCACGACGAACCGCAACCTTAACATCAACGGAAACTTCAACCTCGAAAGGCTGTATAACCATATTCCGTTCTTGAAGAAGACTAACGACAGGTTCAATAAGTCGACAACCTCGCAGGCTTACAGGCGTAATCAGAATAACAAGCTGAACACTAAACGCACTCCAAACGGCAACACCAACGATAAGAATAATAAGGACAAGAACCAGAAGAATCAGCTGCCTAAGAACAAGAACAGCTTCGAAAAGGAGATAACTATTGCTGCCGACACGTCGATTATAGTCACTCACAACAAGAAGACACGCCGCATCAGGGTTTCGGCAAAGGACGATGCCGGACACAGTATCAAGATAAAGTGGCGCAAGGAAGGTGACAACAGGTTGAAGATATTCAACAAAACAGACAGTGCCATACGCATGAAGCTCACCGTTACGCCTAAGGAACCGCTCGAGAATCAGAAGTGGTACCGCACCGCTCAATGCATAGCACGCGTACTGATGATGGTCCGCAGCGTCAGCATATCGTACCGCAACCAGTACTCTATGTCACTGCCGGGATACATGCCGATGGTCGGTGATGCCTTCGGACAAAAGCGGAACACAGGTGCTTTGGCTCCAGGACTAGGCTTCGCATTCGGCTTTGTCGACGACAGTTACATCGAAAAGGCACGCGAGCGTGGCTGGTTGCTCAACAACGACAGCGTCGCCACGCCTGCCGTTACCAACAAGACGGAGGACATTCAGTTCCGTGCTACACTCGAACCGGTAAAGAACTTGAAGATTGACCTTAACGCTAGCCGCACGGAGACGAAAGCCAAGAGCATACAATATATGTACGAAGGCAACCCGACGACGCAGTCTGGGCAGTTTTCAATGACCACCATATCAATCGGTTCGGCATTTGAGTCAATGGGAGACGCTACCAACGGATACCATTCTAACGTATTCGACAAGTTCGTCAACTCCCTTGACGCATACCGCCAGCGTGTCGAGAATCAGTACATTGGCTCCGTTTACCCGCGCTCTTTGGTTGGAAACGGCAACGTACCATTCAACCCCGAGAACGGAACGGTCGACAAATACAGCGGTGACGTTATGATACCGGCATTCATCCATGCATATACAAGTATGCCGGGCGACAAGCTTGAGCTTTTCCCGGCACTCACCCGAATTCTGCCTAACTGGACAATACGCTACAGCGGACTGTCTCAGCTGCCATGGTTCCGTGACGTTTTCCAGAGCATAAACATCAATCACTCATACAAGAGTATCTTCGCCATAGGCTCGTACCAAAGCTACAGTACGTGGCAGGAGTACATGAACGGACTTGGTTTCATACAGGATGTAACCACCGGCAACCCTATTCCAAGTTCAATGTACAACATCAGTCAGGTAAGTATCAACGAAGCGTTCTCGCCTCTGCTTGGTATCGACATGACGTTCCGCAACAACCTGACAGCGAAACTCGAATATCGCCAAACTCGTGTGATAAATCTGAGCATGACAAGTGTGCAGATTAATGAGGCGCTGAGTAAGGACTGGGTACTCGGAATGGGCTATAAGATTAACAACTTCAACCTCTTCGGACCGAGCAATCACCGTAGGGTAAGGAGCCGCGGCAACAGAAATCAGGACCAGAACACCAATAATAATAACAACAATAATAGGAATAACCGTGGCGGTTTGAACCATGACCTCAACCTAAGGCTTGACCTCAGCTACCGCAAACAGGCTGCCATCACCCGAGATATAGCAACGGCGACGAGCAACGCCTCAAGTGGTAACACTGCGTTCAAGCTCAGTTTCACAGCCGATTACACTCTCAGCCGTATGATTACAATGAGTTTGTACTACGACTTACAGACTAACACGCCTCTGTTGTCGTCGAGCAGCTACCCGACAACTACCCACGACTTCGGCTTCAACTTCAAACTGAGCCTCACGAGGTAAAGGTAAAAAAGCAGAAAAGTAAAAAGGTAAAAAGCAGAAAGGTAAAAAAGTAAAAGGGTAAAAAGGTAAAAGGGGCATCTTGTGTTCTATATGCGGCAGCGCCGTTGCCGCCCCACAAAAGAAGCATTAACAAACCAAAATAAAGAAAAGATGAAGAAAATAAGAGCAGCCGTAGTAGGTTACGGCAACATCGGACGCTACAGCGTTCAGGCTTTGGAAGCAGCAAGCGATTTCGAAATCGCAGGTATCGTACGTCGTCAGGGCGACAAGGACAAGCCATTGGAGCTCACACCATACGAGGTTGTGGACGATATCGCAAAGCTGAAGGATGTCGACGTGGCAATCCTCGCTACCCCAACCCGTCTCTGTCCGGAATATTCAGAGAAGATAGTAGCCCTCGGTATCAACACCGTTGACTCTTTCGACATACACACAAGCATTCTCGACTATCGCACAAAGCAAATGGAGAACTGCAAGAAAGCTGGCCGCGTGAGCGTCATCTCAGCAGGCTGGGACCCAGGCTCAGATTCTATCGTCCGCGTATTGTTGCAGGCTCTTGCTCCGAAAGGACTCACATACACCAACTTCGGACCAGGTCGCTCAATGGGACACAGCGTCGTTGCCCGCTCCAAGAAGGGTGTCAAGGATGCTCTCTCAATGACAATTCCACTCGGTGAGGGTATCCACCGCCGCATGGTTTACGTCGAGCTGGAAGACGGCGCAAGTCTGGAGGAAGTCACAAAGGAAATTAAAGCCGACGACTACTTTGCCCATGACGAGCTCCATGTGTTCGCAGTGAACAGCATTGACGAAATTAATGACCTCGGACACGGCGTCCACATGACCCGTAAAGGTGTTAGCGGCAAGACCCACAATCAGAATTTCTCATTCGACATGAGCATCAACAACCCTGCTCTCACCGCACAGGTACTTGTAGACGTGGCACGTGCAAGTCTGCGCTTACAGCCGGGCTGCTACACCATGCCTGAGATTCCTGTTATCGACATGCTCCCCGGCACACGCGAGGAAATCGTCGCTACACTGGTATAATACATCATTCACTTTATATGGGCGGCAACGACATTGCCGCCCTAACCATTTATTCCTATGAACAACAAACTCAAGACCACAGCCTTTCTGCTATGTTGTCTGACTCTGACGGCGCACGCTCAGACCGCAAAGGACGGCGGCATCAGCGAGACAATGCTACAGAAGATTGAGAAGACGGGAGCTCCAACGACAGAGAGCCGCGCCCTCTTCAATGCCATCGCTACTAATTCCATTGACAACCTGGCAAAGAACTTCAAGAACTCCGGCCCCGTTGACAAGTACTTCAGCGTGGAAACACCGAAGCAAAGCATACACGACCAGAAGTCGAGCGGCCGCTGCTGGCTCTTCTCAGGGCTCAATGTACTTCGCGCCAACTTCGCCCGTGAACACAAGGACACCATGCAAGTGGAGTTCTCGCAGGCTTACGTCTTCTTCTACGACCAACTTGAGAAAGCCAACCTGTTCCTACAGGGAGTCGTCGACTGCGCCAACAAGCCTATGGACGACGAGCGGGTACAGTTCTTCTTCAAAAATCCTATAAATGACGGAGGTACATTCTGCGGTGTTGCAGATTTGAGCGAGAAGTACGGACTCGTACCGATGGACATCATGCCGGAGACCTATTCTGCCGAGAACACATCACGTATGGCTCGCCTCCTCTCGTCGAAGCTGCGTGAATATGGACTTGAACTGCGCAAGATGGTTGCCGAAAAGAAGTCAGCATCGAAGATTCGCGAGCGCAAGACCGAAATGCTTAGCACCATCTACCACATGCTTACGCTGTCGCTTGGTGAGCCGGTCAAGTCGTTCCAGTATGCTTTCAAGGACAAGAACGGCAAGCAAACAGGCAAGCCAAAGACCTACACACCGAAGGAATTCTACCAGGCAACTGTCGGACATCCCCTCAACGGCACGTTCATCATGGCTATGAACGACCCTCGCCGAGAGTATTACAAGACCTACGAGGTAGAATATGACCGCCACACTTACGACGGACACAACTGGAAATACATAAATCTGCCGATGGAGGACATTGCAAAACTGGCAATAGCATCGCTCAAGGACAGCGCCAAAATGTACTCAAGCTACGACGTCGGAAAACAGTTCGACCGCAAGCGCGGCTACCTTGACACCGAGAACTACGACTACGGCTCACTCTTCGGGACAACTTTCCCGATGGACAAGGCCGACCGCATCCGCACGTTCGACAGTGGTTCGACTCACGCAATGACTCTAACGGCTGTTGATTTGGACGACAACGGCAATCCTATAAAGTGGAAAGTAGAGAACTCCTGGGGTCCTTCCTACGGCGTAAACGGTTACCTCATCATGACAAACCGCTGGTTCAACGAGTACATGTTCCGTCTCGTAGTTAATAAGAAATATGTCCCTGAGAACATACTGAAGGCCAATGACCAGAAGCCAACAATGGTTATGCCTGAGGACCCACTGTTCATGGAGGACGAATAATCCTTTCCTCACCAAGCCTCCCCAAAGGTGAGGATGTCTGATTACCCAAAGAAGTTTGTGCTTCAGCAATAAGGTAACTAAACATCCTCTCCTTTGGGGAGGTTTGGTAAGGAACAGACTAGGTGAAGAATAAGTTGGGATTTCGCTTATTCGTAGCCTTTATTCTGCGTCAAATTCTGATTGTGGTCGAGCGCATCGCCGGGGATTGGGAACACCGTTGTGAAGCCGGAAGCTTCACCTTCTATAGGCGTCCGCTGGTCGTAGGCTTTGTTGAACAAGCCAAAGCGGACCAAATCGTTGCGGCGCCAGCCTTCCCACATCATCTCCAAAAGCCGCTCGTCAAGGATATTCTGCAACGTTGCCGGACGCGAAGGCATACCGGCACGAGAGCGGACAGCATCCAATTCAGCCGAGCCATCTTCACCGTTGCGCACCTTAGCCTCAGCTTTCATCAATACAACATCGGCATAGCGGAAGAGGACTATGTCGTTCCCTTGCAACTTTCCGTCAGAGTAAGCCTGACGGTCAATCTCATATTTCGACATTCTTGCACCCGCCGTCTTCTCGTAAGGGTCACCCGTCAAGTCGAGTTTCACGGCAAGCGGCATATAAACGAGAGGCGAACCATCGTCGAGCCGTACTATTTTTCCGTCCACACGGAGCGTATCGCTGTAGAAGTTTATTGCATAACGCTTGTCGACATTGGCAGTTCCATAACCGTAAGTACGAACCGTTGACAGTGTCGCACAACTGCCGTTCTCCGAGTCCTGACCAATTGCGGCACCATGATTGTAGTGGCGGCTGCGGAAGAGATACTGGAATTGATTAGCGTAGAGGTACTTGTCCATAGGAATGACAAATATGTTTTCGTTGCTCGTTTCATTGTGAACAGCGAAGTTCGACGCGTAATCCTTTTCCAGTTCATAACCTTCAGCAGTTATCTTGTCGCACCATTTCTGGCACGCCATCCATGCATTGCATTGCTGTCCGTCAACATTCAGACTAATGTTACTTCCATTCGGTCGCACGCCGTCAGTCCAGTCATCATCAGAATAGACCTCCGCGTTAAGCGAAAGTTTTGCAAGCAGGAAATAAGCCACGGGGCGCGTGAACCTGCCATAGTAGTTATTCTGCAAGTTACTGTGTACATCGGGCAGCGAAGGCGCAACCTCCGAGAGCTCATCGTAAACGAACTTGAACGTCTCACTGCGCTCGCTCTGCTTCACATCATCTACCGACAGGTTAACATCTGTGACCAACGGAACGCGGCCATACATATCCATAAGATAGAAATAGTACATAGCACGGACTCCACGGACCTCCGCCGTAGCCTCAGCATACTGTTCGTCGGTCAGCAGCGACTGCCGTTCCTTAAGAATATCGAGCGACTGATTGCACTTCACGACTACCTTATAGAGATATGTCCAAGTATTATAAAGCGCATCATCGGACGGTGTCCACGTATGATTGTACAACGACTGCCAGAAGCCACCATCATACCAGTCGCCGCCTCGGGTTGGAATCATAGCCTCATCGGTCGTGAAAGTGTTGTAGTCGTACACTCCGCGGAAAGTTCCTTGCAGACCTTGGCTCTCGGCATTGCCACCGATATAGTTGTAGAGCGTTCCCACCGTGTTGAGCAGGAGCTTGCCGGCAGTACCGTAAGCCTCGTTTTCATCAATCTGGTCGCGAGGGTTTTCGTCGAGGCAGCCAGTAAGAGTGAGGGCTCCGCAAGCAAGGAGCAGCATGGCGGCCAGGCGCGTGAGGGAGGATGTTATGTGGGTTGTTGGTTTCATGCTTGATAGACTTTGATAGACGGGGATAGACATTTATAGATGGAGATAGACTATTGTTGATTGGTATTGGTTGGGCGGCTTAGAAGGCTATGCTGACTCCGAAGCTGAAGGTTCGGTACGGAGGGTAGCTGCGCTTGTCGTCGATGCCGAGGGTGTTGTCGACAACACTGCTGTTGATGAGCGGTGTCAGACCACCGTAAGAAGAAATTGTCGCGAGGTTGTTGACCGACGCGCTGAGACGCAACGACGAGATGTACGACGACTTCTTAAGAGGAACATTCCAGCCGATAGTGAGGTAGTCGAAGTTCAGATAGTCGCCCTTCTCGAGCCAGTAGTCAGTTGCGGTCTGGTCCTTGATGTTCGCTGCCGGAGCCTCCTTCATGACATTGTAGTCCGGGAACGACCCCATGTTCATGTAAGTAAGCGCCGTTCCGTTGTAAATCTTATGCCCGAAGGCACCGTTCATCTGCAACGTTATATCAAAGTCCTTATACCGGAAGCTGATGTTCGTACCAAGGAACATCTTCGGTGTAGCCTGTCCGGCGATATAGCGGTCGCCTCCATCCTCGATGTTCACGCGTCCGTTGCCGTCGAGGTCAGCAATGGCATAGCTGTAAGTACCGTCCGCATTCTTCGTCAGACCGGTGCAATGAGGAAGGTAGAACACGCCGAGCGACTGTCCGACAATCTGATGAACGATGTTGTTGTTACCACCGTGAAAGCCTGCTCCGTTAAGACTACCGATTGAAGTGATGTCGGCAGCGGTGAGCTCCGTGCCTTCATAATTGCCGCTAAGGGAAATAAGCTTGTTCTTCTGGAACGACATATTCATGCTGATATTCAGTTCCATGTCACGCCGCTGTATAGGAGTGATACTTGCTCCGAGCTCAAATCCCCGGTTCGACATCTTACCGAGGTTAGCCAACAGCTTGTCGAAGGTGAACGGCGGAACCGGAACATCATAATCATAGAGCATGTCCCAAGTCTTCGAGTAGTAGTACTCAGCCGTGACAATGAGCCTGTCGTGCCAGAAGCCCATATCTGCACCGATGTTGAACGTACCACGCGTCTCCCACTTCAAATCAGGGTTGACGTTGTGCGAAGGAGCGTAGGTGACGGCAGCAGTACCGTTCCATATAATAGCACCATCCGGACGAAGCATGTTCAGAGAGTTGTAAGACGAAATTGCGCCAAGGTTTCCGGTCAGACCGTAGCCCGTACGGAGGAGAAGGCGCGAAAAAATCTTCTGCTGTTGCATGAACTTCTCCTTCATGACATTCCACGACAGCGACACCGAAGGGAAGAATCCCCAGCGGTTGTCCTGGCTGACCATCGACGAACCGTCGACACGTGCGTTGGCACTAAGCGTATATCTGTCGAGGTAAGTGTATTCGGCACCGACCATGAAAGAGAGCAACTTCGGATTGTCATAGTTCGAACCGGTCAGTCCGTAAGGCACACTTGCAGCACCGCCGAGGTTGTTGTAGCCGAGAGCATTTGTTGTGAATCCCTTCACCGACGTCCAGAAGCCACGCTGCTTGGTAGCCTCATACTCCGTGAGAGCTGTCAGCGAGAGATTGTGAATATCGTTCCAGTTATGACCATAGTTCAGTTGCAGATTGCCGAGCCACGTCTCCTGCTTTGTCTCACCGCGCCAAGCCTGACCTTGTGCCCACACCCATGTAGGCGCAAACCGTGCGTTCTCATTACTATTATATGTATAAGCACCGAACGCCTGCAACGTCAGTCCGCTGCCGAGGTTGGCCGTCAGCTTGAGATGCGAGCCAAAATTCTGGTTTCGGTTGTCGTTCTTCTCAGCCTGAAGGGCATTAGGCGGGGTTATCTGCGATGCCGTTGTGTTCTTGTCCCAATTGCCTGACGCATTCATGTGGTCGGGGAATGTGGGGTTCTGCGTTGCTGCCGAGTAGAACAGGTTCTGCACGTTGAATATATACTTATTACTCTGCGACGAGCCGAAAACTCCCAAATCGATTGTCAGATGGTCGTTGAACGCCTTCTGCATGAGGTCGACCTTTGCCGCAAAATTACTATATGAGTTGTTGCGGAGCACAGTGTTATGGTCCATGACGCCTATCGAAGCACGGTAGTTCTGCTCGTCGGTACCACCGCTGAAAGCAATGTGGTGGTTGGTGACGAAGCCCGTACGGGTGATGGCATCAGGGAAATCGGTATTGTATCCGCCGTCGTTGGCATACAGACCGAGCTTCTGCGCCGTCGACAGATAGCCGTTTCTGTCGAGCATGTCGATATTCTTGTAGACCGACTCGAAGCCGATATTGCCATCGTAAGATATGCTGACCTTTCCGGCACGTCCGCGTTTCGTAGTCACCTGAATTACACCCGACGCACCACGGCTACCATACGGTGCCGTCTCGGCTGCATTCTTGAGGATGGCGAAGCTCTCGATGTCGGCAGGGTAGATAGCCGACAACGTAGCCAAATCACTGTAGACACCGTCGATGATGACAAGCGGGTCGTTGCCGCCGGTGAGCGAAGTGGTACCACGCACACGCACACTGTTAATCATCGCCATACGGTTCTCGCCCGTGGTGATGGTCACACCGGCAGCCTGACCGGTAATAGCGTCGAGCGAGTTGATAACAAGACCCTTGTTCATTCGGCCTTCGCCGATGACGTCAGCGGACCCATTACGCTGCGACAAGTTGAGACTGTCGATGCGTATTGGGGCGGTTGTTGGTAACGATATATGCTGAGCCGATACCGATAGCGGCAACACGGCTATGGCAAGCGTTATTAGAGTGGCTCTGCTCATAATGGTTTGGGTTGATGACAGGTAGTTGATAATTATGTTGCGAAGTTAATAAAAAAATTAATTTTAATAAAGGAAAGAGGATATTTTTTCGTAATTTTGTCCTGCAAATAGCTCAAATCTCGATTACTATGGCTAAAAACATGATTTTTTTCACCATCTTCTTCGTTATTCTGTTGGTAGTTCCCGATGTGTACATTGCCCACGAATACATCTACACAGACAGTCCGCTGTGGCTCAAGATAGCGTGGCCGCTGCCGACGGTAGTAACTCTGGCATGCTTTGTCCTTGCCAACCGCGAGATTTGGCACAACACTTCGATACGGCTGTTCATAGGTCTCGTGCTATGCTTGGCACTGCCCAAACTGCTGTTCACCATCCTTCAGTTCGTCGTCAGTCCGTGGATAGCCCTCGTTGCGGCACTCGCCCTGCTTATGGTATTTGTCTACGGGTTCTTCTTCGGGTGGCGCCGCATAGTGGTAAAGAACGCCGTTTGCACGTCAAAACTGCTTCCGAAATCGTTCGACGGCTACAGAATTCTACAACTAAGCGACCTCCACATCGGCACATTCCGAACTAATCCGTCGTTCATAACTAAACTCGTGAAACTTGTCAATGAGCAGAATGCCGACTTGATAGTCTTCACCGGCGACCTCGTCAACGTCAGTCCGGAGGAGGTTAAGCCGTTTATCCCTACTCTTTCGCAAATGAAGGCAAAGGACGGGATATTCAGTATCATGGGCAACCACGACTACTGCGAATACGGGCAGGACCATTCCGCCGAGGCTCAGCGCAGCAACCAGAAGCTGCTGCACGAATATGAGAAGCAGATGGGATGGCGGATGCTCGACAACGAACATGTTACCATAGGACGGCTACGGCAGGAAAACGGTGTGAACAAGAGCGAATCGATTGCGATTATCGGTGTGGAAAATATCTCGAAACCACCATTCCACAGTTACGGACACCTCGACACGGCAATGGAGGATCTGCCAACTGGAATGTTCAAGGTTCTTCTAAGCCACGACCCTTCGCACTGGCGGCGCGGTGTTCTCAACAAGACGGACATTGCGCTGACGCTCAGTGGGCACACGCATGCCGGACAACTGAAAATCGGAAAGTTCTCTCCGTCGAAATGGGCGTACAACGAATGGGGCGGCAAATATACCGAAGGCGCATCGATGCTGTATGTCTCGCTGGGGCTGGGTGGCACTGTTCCGTTCCGCTTCGGTGCGTGGCCGGAGATAAATGTTATCACGTTGAAGAAGGAATAAGAAGGAATAAACAACCAACAAAAGCCTTAAACCAAAATAAAGTCAGTACCTTAGGGAAAGGCTTGGTTAGGATATTACGTTCTATCGGATGACCTTTCTTGTTGTTAAAGATTAGCTTTTGAGTTACGAAACGTCATCTCTCGTGTTGGTTTTTAATTTATTTATGCTTGAAAAATAAATTAAAAATAGAGGAAAAATAAATTGAAAATCGGACAAAAATAAATTAAAAATCATTCTCATTCGGCACGTTTCGCTATCCGATTGGTTATCAACGACTTTCTAAAACATACCGAATGGCATTCTAATCCCTGCCCAGCTTCGCCTTAATCTTCGCCTTCAGACTCGACCAGAGGGAACTCTTGGAGCGCAAAATTGTAAGGCTTACCATGAGACTGACGAAGAACAGCAGTCCACCAGTAACCCAGTAAAGAAGTGGATTGTCGATATATGTGACACCATAGGCAAGCGCGCCGATAGGCAACTGTATGGAGGCATAGAGCAGGACATTGGTGGAGACTACATAACCGTACTTCCACTTGTCGTAAGCGAAGACCATGACGAAATCGAAAACGGCAGCGAAGGCTATCGCCATACCGGCTCCACGAAGTCCGAAATGGCGGAAGAGAAGCACGACAAGGAGAAGCAGTACGACATTGTAGGTTCCCTCAAGGAAGAGGTACGACAGCGAATCGCCCTTGGCAAGTGGTATGTATTCGACGGGAAGCTTCAACGCGCGGAAGTACATCGCAAAGACTATAATCTGCGTCATACCTATGACCGGCAGGAATTTATCACTGTAGAACAGCGGAACGAGCACGGGCAGGAGTATCATGAACGCCACGAGCATTGGCGAGACGAGAAGAAGCATGACTTCAATCTGTCGGTTCACGGTCGTATTGAATGTCACTCCGAGATGGCTTACACCTGAGAGCCGCGGGAAATAGTCGGTCTCCATTGCCGCAAACACCATGCTTACGTATGTCATCGTCATCATCATACCGGCATTGTAGAGTCCTACCGTGTCGATGAGTGCAACATTATTGATATAGCTTCGGATAAGGAAGTCGGCGCCGGACGACAGCAGACCGCTTATGACGAATGCCGTTCCGAGCTTTATCATGCTGAGTCCGTCGTTGAACAAGTCCTTTTTCTTGCTGTCAAACTTCAATGGGAACAGATGGTAGGAGTAGAAAACCGTGAGCAGCATCTGCGACAATGCCATCAGAACAAGCGACGGAACAATGCCGGCATCACCGAAGAAATAATAGATTGGAACGGAGATGACGAGGGCGGCGATGACGCTGTATATACTGATAGAGGCAAGGTGCTTGAGCTGTCGGACTCCTTTCAGTATCGCAAGTTCACCACCGGTGATGGCTGTGAGTCCGATTACGGGTGAAAGACAGATGAAGTGGAGGGTGTGTCCGTTCCATGAGAATGTGAACCAACTGAGGAACGGGCTGAGAATGATGCACAGCAGGGTGCCGAGAATTGCCGTCAGGATACTCCAGTAGCGCACAACGCTGATGGCATGCTGCATCTGCGCCTCGTTGCCGTTGTCGTATTCCTCCGAGATATTCTTCACGGCGCTCATCGGAATGCCAAAGTTGGTAGTATTGCTGACGAGGAGCGTCGTCGAATTGAACAAGGAGACCAGACCCATTCCCTGAGGTCCAAGAATAAGGGCGACGAGTTTGTTGCGGACGATACCAACAAGAATCGACAACACCTGCACACCGCCGAAGAGTCCGGTGGACTTCAGTATGTGGGAATAGGAACGTGTCTTCTCTTGTTTAGTCATATTAAAATAAAAACGCTTTACATTCGCTTTTATTATAATTTATTAATGGAAATTTCTGACTTTTACCATTTCAGGTAGCCGTACTTGTCCTTATACCACAGTTGAATGGCATTGATGATGTTCTGCCAGACAACGTATGCGCACGGAGCTATTACCGCAACAGGATTGAGGAAGGAGTGCATGAGCCAGATGCCGACGACGTTGTTCTTCTGACCAAGTGCCTGTCCGCCATTGATGCGCTCGCCCCAAATGCCGCCAACGGCTTTGCCTATGGTGAATAAAATAAGGCAAACGATAAGCGGAAGGAAAAGAAGGAGGAAGAGGGCGAGTCCCGTCAGTTGGGTGCGGGTTATCATTCTTACGGCCAGCCCCATTATAATCGACAGGTTACAGGACCACAGATAGAAGGCAAGGTTGCGCTGGCGCTTCACCCATTCGACTACGCGTGGGAGGTAGTGTTGGGTCAGCAAGCCGAGTATCAATGGCACGGCAAGGACGAGGAATACTCGCTTCAAGACCAAGAGGAATGCTATTCCGAAGGTGATGTTGGCTGAGTGCTCGACCATCGGGAAAAAGGTAGGTATGATTATGACTGAGAAGATGTTGGCGATTATCATGTAGACGGTCATAGTGGCTATTCCGCCGCCAAGTTTCTCGGTGACAACAGGGGCGGCAGCAGCCGTAGGGCATATCACGCAGATGAAGACTCCTTCCATGATGAGCTTTGTCTCAGTGTCGCCAACCGGTATGAGCGATATGGCAAACACTACGAGCGCCGACAGAAGAGTGCGTATGCCTTGAAGTGCGAAGTGCCATTTGCGGGGACGGAAGTTCTTCATGTCTATCTTGCAGAAGGTAAGATAGAGCATCGTGAAGATGATGTAAGGCATCAAATCGACAAGCTTGGGACCCATAAAGTCGCCAACAGGCTCTAGCGCGGGTATGCGTGAGAACAATAAATAGACAACGCTGCCCAATACCAAAGCTACCAACAAGGTCCATTCCTTTACAAAAGCTATTATGCCTCCCATACTTTTCTTACGTTTAAATACCTGCTTAATCGAATGCAAAGGTACTACAAAATAATGGAACAGAGGGGGGACGAGTAAAAGAAAGTTGCGTGCTCGTTTTGTATAGTCTTCAATTTGCAGTACCTTTTAATAAGGTGTGCTGCACTCGGACATACAAAAGAAAGTTGGACTTTTCTTTTGCTATGTCACTCGTTTGCAGTACCTTTGCAGTCGAAAATTTTCAAGATAGCTTTTTATAGGTATTAGTAGTTATATGCAAAACATACGTAACGTCGCAGTTATTGCGCACGTCGACCATGGCAAAACAACGCTTGTCGACAAGATGATGATGGACAGCAACTCTTTCCGTGACGGAAAGGACGAGAGTGGCGAAGTATTGGACTCCAACGATTTGGAGCGTGAACGAGGAATAACCATCCTTTCGAAGAATGTATCTATCAACTGGAAAGGAACAAAAATCAATATCCTTGATACACCGGGACACTCCGACTTCGGCGGTGAAGTTGAACGTGTGCTCAACATGGCAGACGGTTGTCTGCTGCTCGTAGACGCCTTTGAGGGTCCTATGCCACAGACTCGCTTCGTACTGCAAAAGGCTCTTCAAATCGGTTTGAAGCCTATCGTCGTTGTCAACAAGGTCGATAAGCCTAACTGCCGACCGGAGGAAGTTTACGAAATGGTATTCGACCTGATGTGCGACTTGGACGCAACGGAGGAGCAACTCGACTTCAAGGTTGTCTACGGTTCAGCTAAGCAAGGCTGGATGGGACCCGACTGGCAGCATCCAACTGATAATATAGATTATCTCCTCGACCTTATTCTCACCGAGATTCCGGCACCTAAGGTTCTCGAGGGTACACCGCAGATGCTTATCACATCGCTCGACTACTCGAACTACACAGGCCGTATCGCTGTCGGTCGTGTTCATCGTGGTACTTTGAAGGATGGTATGAACATTACTATCTGCCACCGCGATGGAACTCAGGAGAAGACAAAGATTAAGGAACTGCATACTTTCCAGGGCGTAACGCACGTCCGTGTGCCCGAGGTAACATCGGGTGATATCTGCGCCGTGATAGGTCTTGAGAACTTCGAGATTGGTGATACGATTGCCGACTTCGAAAATCCGGAGGCTCTTCCGCCAATAGCAGTCGACGAACCGACGATGAGCATGCTGTTCACTATCAACGATTCGCCTTTCTTCGGACGCGAAGGCAAGTACTGCACATCACGCCACATATCCGAACGCTTGCAGAAAGAGCTGGAAAAGAACCTTGCTCTGCGCGTTGAACCTGTCGAGGGCTCCATGGATAAGTGGATTGTAAGTGGTCGTGGCGTGCTTCACCTCTCCGTTCTTATCGAGACAATGCGCCGCGAGGGCTATGAGTTGCAGGTCGGTCAGCCACAGGTTATCATCAAGGAGATTGACGGTCAAAAGTGTGAACCTATTGAGGAACTGACTATTAACGTTCCGCAGGAGTTCTCAAGCAAGATGATTGATATGGTAACGCGCCGTAAGGGTGAGATGACGGCAATGGATAACGAGGGCGACCGCGTTAACATTACGTTCGAAATACCATCGCGTGGTATCATCGGTCTACGTACAAACGTGCTGACAGCTTCACAGGGTGAGGCTATAATGGCACACCGCTTCAAGGAGTATCAGCCTTGGAAGGGCGATATTACACGTCGTGTCAACGGTTCAATGATAGCCCTTGAGAACGGAACAGCATACGCATACGCTCTCGATAAGCTTCAGGATAGAGGTAAATTCTTTATCGACCCCGGTGAGGAAGTCTACGGTGGCGAGGTTGTCGGCGAGCATGTGCACGAGAATGACCTTGTCGTCAACGTAACAAAGGCTAAGCAGCTCACCAACGTCCGTGCTTCCGGTTCGGACGAAAAGGCTAAGGTTGCACCAAAGGTTCAGATGAGTCTTGAGGAGTGCATGGAGTATATCAAGGCCGATGAGTACGTTGAGGTAACTCCAAAGAGCATCCGTATGCGCAAGATTATTCTCGACCACCTCGAGCGTAAGCGTGCGAACAAGGAGTAGTAAAATAGAAATATTGAAATAATGAAAGATTGAAAGATTAAGTATTTGAGAGAATAAATGAAAGAACCGCACAACGCAACTTTCTTCATCTCAATACTTCAATATTTCATTCTTTCAATTATTCAATACGAAAAAAGCCCCTGCAAGTGTGGAAACAACTCCAACTTGCAGGGGCTTTCTGTATCTGTTAACTGTTTAGTTGTGAACTAGCGTGCCGATTTCCTCACCGGCAATGACCTTCTTAAGGTTGCCAACGATGTCCATATTGAATACATATATAGGCAGATTGTTGTCCTGGCACATGCAGATTGCGGTTAAATCCATAACCTTCAAGCCGCGTTCAAGGACTTCCTTGTATGTTATATCGGTAAACTTCTTTGCTGTTGGGTCTTTCTCTGGGTCAGCTGTGTAGACGCCATCGACGCGGGTTCCCTTAAGCATCACATCGGCTTCAATCTCTATTCCGCGAAGGCTTGAGCCGGTATCTGTTGTGAAATAAGGGTTGCCGGTGCCTGCTGAGAATATGCAGATGTAGCCGTTCTCCAAAGCTTCGACAGCCTTCCACTTGTTGTAGAACTCACCTATTGGCTCCATGCGGATTGCCGTCATGACCTTCGTCTTAACGCCGATAGCACCTAAGGCGGAGCTTAGAGCCAACGAATTGATGACCGTTGCGCACATGCCCATTTGGTCGCCCTTAACGCGGTCGAAACCTTTCTGCGAGCCACTGAGCCCGCGGAAGATGTTTCCGCCACCGATTACGATACCAATCTCCACTCCCATGTCGTGGATTTCCTTAATCTGACGGGCGTAGTCGCCCAACCGCTCCGGGTCTATACCGAAGCCTTGCTTGCCCATGAGGCTCTCACCGGAGAGCTTCAAAAGAATTCGTTTAAATCGTGCCATATATAATTTAAATTAAATACAAAGGTAATCAAACATCCTTCCCTTTGGGGAGGCTTGGTGAGGAATTGAAACTCACTTCCTTGAAAGCATAGCTTCTTATGCATCCTGCCTTGTCTCGCAATATCAAATGACCGCTATCCTCAACCTCAACGATGGCGGCTTCGAAGTCGCCGTCCTTGTCGCGATATGGATAAAAGCCGTGCGCACGGTACAAACCGGAGTGGTACAATTCTGAAATTGCTGCATACTCACCATTCTCTATCGCAGCATAATACTTCTTGAAAGCGACGATAACTTTATCCAAGACTTCCTTCAAATCGGTCTCATGACCAAGAATCTGATACATAGAGACAGGATTGGGAGCATCACCATTGAACTCACGTTGGTTAACATCAATGCCTGTGCCAAAGACGAAGTCCTTGATATGACCACCACCGAGGCGCGTCTCTATCAGCGTACCACTTATCTTCTTGTCCCTCCAATAGATATCATTAGGCCATTTCATCTTGACATCGTCCTTACCAAGATAGCCGCCAAGAACTTCCCACAAAGCTAGGGCACCCGCTTCTGAGAGCAGGAACTGGCGTGCAAGTGGCACATGCGTAGGATGAACAAGTACGGAGAAAGTGAGATTCTTGCCCGCTTCGCTCATCCATTTGTTCGTTCCCTGTCCGCGACCGGCAGTTTGCTCGTCAGCAACGACGACAGTTATCTTCTCTCCTTCGTCAGGCTTGTATGCCATGATATAGTCATTCGTGCTACCAACAGTGTCAAGGTGTATCAGCTTTACACCATCCCAAGCACCGTCTACATCAGAACGGCCAACGACTTTCCTTATCAATGATTTTATATTTGCCATAACAAAAGATTACACGAAAGGCAGAAAAGCATTCTCAACATGGCGCACCTCGTAGTTGTCCGGTGTGCCCACGACTGTTATAATGTCGAAGCGAACAGGTACGGAGATGCGATGACTCTTGACGAAAGCATTTGCAGCTATCGAAAGTGAGCGTATCTTTTGCGGAGTAACTGCCTCATCGGCATCGGCATAAACTTCATTCCGGCGGGTCTTTACCTCTACTATCACGCACAGTCCGTCGTCATCAGTGGCAACGATGTCGAGGTCCCTATGGCCATAATGCCAGTCCCGGACCAACACGCGGAAGCCTTTCTGCTCAAGATATTGGGCCGCAACGTCTTCGCCCCATCGTCCCAAGTCATTATGCCATGCCATAAATTCGCTGCTTTATTATGATTTAAAAGTTGATTTAATTATTTGACAAAGATACGAAAAAGGATATTTAGTTCCAAATAATTTAATTACTTTTGCAATAAAAAGAAGGAATATGAGTTCTGGGGAGCAACAAAACAAAGACGAATACTTCATGCGGATGGCCCTTCGTGAAGCCGAACAAGCTTACGAAGAGGGAGAGATTCCCATTGGTGCTGTAGTCGTTTGTCACGGACAAATTATTGCACGGGCACATAATCTGACAGAAACGCTGCACGATGTGACCGCTCATGCTGAGATGCAAGCTATCACAATGGCTGCAAACAATCTAGGAGGGAAATACCTCACAGACTGTACTTTGTACGTAACAGTAGAGCCCTGCCCGATGTGCGCTGGTGCTTTGGGGTGGTCACAGCTTTCGCGTGTGGTATATGGAGCGCCCGACATAAAGCGTGGCTACTGCACGTTTGCTCCTCGTGTGCTACATCCAAAGACAAAGGTTACGGCTGGCGTCCTGTCGGACGAATGCCGTAACCTTATGCAACGCTTCTTCAAAGAGAGGCGGTAAGAATCATCTTTTCTTTCTTATAAATTATTTTTAATATCTACAAGATATTTATTATCTTTTTATTTCACAACAACTTTCTTGCCATTCTGTATGTAAATACCCTTCTGGAGACCATCAAGTGAAGTGCCAACATACTGACCGCTGAGGTTGAAAATGCGGTTGCCGGTTGCCTGCGGAGCAACACTTATACCCTTGATGGCAGTCGTAGAAGTCGGAATACGATAGAGCTGGAGCGACGACTGTGCCGTAGCATACGAAGTGAAGTATGTAGCAAGACCGTCGTATCCGCCATATCGACTCTGTTTTCCGGTGAAATGAATGCTGAGATTGCCATCATTGAAGGCTAAGTCACAAAGCGCGTTGGTCGTGTTATTTGCTATTGTAACACCAGTACTGGTTGCATTGAGGTAGCCTCTAGGACAGTGGAAGCCCCACTTACCGGTCGCCGGAGACTGCATTACACGGAACACAGCAACATCGTTGTTGCCATAAGCCTTACCGTCAGCAATAAGAATATTGACTGCTGCACGCTGTGCGCCCTGTACGTTTGAAGTCATTGCAACCGAATTCTTCTCGTTCACAAAAATCACACTGTCACCGACCTGAAGCTGAGACAAGTCTGTGACCTTCTCAAACTCGCGTCCGTTGCTCTCAGCATCTGCCAGAAGAGTACTGTCGCGGTAGTTAAATGTGACTGTTCCGTTACCGTGCTTGATAACCTTATAAATCTGATGGTCACCCAAATTGCCGCGATTATACAACGACCAAGTCTCATTGTAGTTAACTCCGTTGCCGAAGAGGTTTGCTGAATTTCCATGAGACTCCAACGAAGAACCAGCCAACGCACCGCCATCAGCCGTTACAATCATTGCACGCTTGTAAGCCTGAGTATTGTTGAGGTTGTTAGCTGTCCAAGCCCCACTATTGTAAGCAATACGCGAAACCATCACTCCTGAACCGAGAGACGACGAGAACCAGGTTCCCGGCTGACGGTTTTCAAGGATAAAGTACTCGTTGTTGTTAGATGGATTACGGAACATAACCGCATATTTACCCTCAATACTTTGTCCGTCAACGTTAACCGGCGATGCCAACGTTACGGTGTCAGCACTGCTAAGTTCCGGAATATTGAGCCATCCCATGTAGCTGCGCTCGTAAGCGGTATAGCCTACAGGTGAATAACTGTTGCCATTGTATTCGCCTTCATCCATAACCGACCATATTCCGAAAGGAGAATCATCGCTATAACCGTAGTTCGTGACATAGAAGTCAGGAAGTCCGAGAGCATGGCTGAACTCATGGCAGAAAACGCCGATACCCATCAGATTTGTACCCGTATAGACTTCATTGCCCATGACATAAGAGCCAAACGTATAGCCGCTTGTCGTTCCATACCAAGAACCGAGGTCACGCTCATGCGGCCAGATGGTATTCTCGTCACCATCGGTAGCTTCTCCCTGCCCTGCATAGAATATCACGACATTCGGAATAATGCCATTTACTTCATACTTACTGAAGTCGGCGCCAGCCCGAATAGCAGCAGCGACAGCATCACGGAACAAGCCCAAAGAGTTTGTATCATGCCCTCCATTTGTGCCATTAGCTCCATAATATGATGAAGGCTGAGATAATGTCACCTTTGCAACTATGTCAAACGTCGGGTCGAAGTAGCCATAGCTTTGGTCAACGAAGTAATCGCGGACTGAACCAGTCTCATAACTGTTGTCCTCATGGTATCCTGCCTCATTGAAGTAGCGGTTCATCTTGTCCGTAGTCGTTGTCGGCATGAAGTCCTGGTCACTGTAAGCAACCATAATGACAGGTACCGTCAGCTTGCCAATACTTGGCACTACTCCACCCGACCGTGTACCGAACCTGCCAAGTCCGTCAGCCGTAGATGCATTGCCAGCGCGCTTGATAGCTGCTTCCCACTCTGCTGAATGGTATGGGTCGGCGAGCAATGGGCGAAGAGCCTCGTCGTTTGACGTCAGCGTTATCGTCGAAACGAATGCGGTCTCGTCGGCGGTGCGCTCGGAAACGTTATGCACTGCCACTGCCGTTGCTACTAGTTCACCTTTGCTGTTGAGCTCGGCGTAGCAGAGACGACCGTTGGCATCACGCAAAACTACTTTATTATCCTCAGTTGTATAGAAAGCCAGATGGCCGTCACCATTCTTATACAACATGACCGTTGTTCCGTCGTTCTGTTTCACCGGGAACAATTTGTGTATCGGTCTGACGGCTCCCGCCGTCATAGTTGCTGATAACAGCAGGGCTGATAATAATACTTTCTTCATCGGTAATTTATAATTTGCAATTTCGTCACAAAGTTAGTATAATTCAAAGACAAAACAAAATAAAAAGAATTAATTTTCTCACAAGAGGCAATCACCTCACACGGATTTTAAAGATATGTATATTCAATCACTCCGCCAGACGCCTTACCCCAGGCTGCGGTCGTTGCTCTCCCTTGCCTGAGGTTACTGAAAATAAAACATCTTCGAGGTTTGAGTATGTCATCACTACAAATATCGGATGAACATTATAATCTTTAAAATCCGTGTGAAATAATATTATTCAATATCATTTTGCTTGTCATAACCCATGTGGGAAGCTCTTACGAGTGCGAATGACTCACCGCAGGTTACGCCCTTCGAACTTTTCGATGGCATCTACCCATTCCTGCCACATCTCAACAGAGGAGTTCTTGACGAGGTCGAAGCTGACGATGACAGAGCGGCCGATGCACTTGACCTCACCCGTGGCAGCATCGACAAGACGCTGGACGAAAACGAAACTCTTATGGCCGATGTGCGTCACCGCCGACTGGACTTCGATGTTGGTGTCCGAAGTATAAACCTGCGCAAGGAAATCAGCGTCAATATGCGCCGTCACCGTTACGTGATGATGGTCGACAGGAACGCCGAGGCTGACGAAGTAGTCCATCTTCGCCGTATCATAATACTGGAAATACACCGAGTTGTTGATGTGACCGAACTGGTCGGCATCGAAGAAACGCAACTGAAGAGGAAACTTATGATGGAATTCAACGTCTGCGTATTTCTCTACCAAAGTCTTATTGTCTTTCTTATCCATTATTCTTCTGATTCTTTCAAACTTCAAATAGACTGCAAAATTACTAAAAATCTATCATAATATGAAAGGTTCTACCGACATTTGGAGTGAGGACCGACATTAGTAAGAAATATTTACAGCAAAACAAAAGGTCAGCTATTGGCTCACAAAAGCTGACCTTTTGCAAGCCAATAGTTGACCTTTCATCGCCTCAAACCTTACCTTTTGGAAGCTCAAAGATGCCCTTTTGCGACGGCATTGAGTATCAATAAGTTACGGGAACGAAAACTACAGAAGTCTAGAAGGAAAAATCCTGACAAAGCAAGCATCATCCTCTTGTCTGCCTTCCACAGCCGGGGCACACTTTGCGGACGCCCGTTCGCTCTACTTCTGAACGTATTTCCTGCCATTGCTGATGACAATAAGTTCGTCGACTGTGCCATTGTAGCAAATGCAGACTTTATTGTATCCGAAGACAATCACTTCAACATTCTAAAAGAAATTCCATTCCCACATATAAGAGTTATAAAGTTAGAAGATTTCGCAGCCATGTATAAAAGCAATTAATAAGTGACATTGCATTTAGGCTCAAGGAGGCATTAGGTTATCAACATCCTTCCCGTTCGGGAAGGCTTGGTTAGGTATTGTCCTTCGGGAATCCTTGGTTAGGTCAAAATAAAGGCCGCGACCCTCAACGGGTGGCGGCCTTCGTTAGTTTTAAATAAATAAAACTTGAGTGTATCTAAAGTAATTTAAATATAGTCTTACTTCTGAATGTACTTCTTACCGTTGCTGATAACGATACCCTTGTAAGCCTTGTTGACCTGCTGGCCAGCGAGGTTGTAAACACGGTTGTCGAAACGAGAAGCGCCGTTGTTGTTGTCAACAGCTACCTTGTCGATACCAGCTACAGTGTTGTCATCACCCTGACGAACGATGATTTCGCTTGTCTGGGCGCCATTGTAGTTAACACGGATATTAGCGTGACGGCCGTTCTTGCCTGAAGGCAGAGCCTCTGCAACGAAACCAACAACCTGCTGACCATATTTAGCCCAGCTTGCTGTGTTGACGAAAGACTTAGACTGGTCAACAGAGTTACTGCTAACGACCTGGTCGATGCTGTAAGTGTTGTCACCATTGTCAGTCAGACCAACGAGCCATGGAGTCTCACCGTTGTAATCAACAGATAAAGAGTAGTTGTTGTTGCCATCAGCATCCTGCCAAGGAAGTGCAGTATAAAGCTGTGCAGCATAAGCGCTATCGTTAACAGCAACACCACCAGCTGTAGGAGCCGTGAACTCTGTGAATCTTGTCACAGTACCGTTGTCTTCCTTACTGCTCAGATAGAAGCCAGCATAATCCTGATATCCTTTAAGCAAAATGACTGGATAATAATTAGCACTATAGCTATAATCATAGATTTGATTACTTACTGTATCCAAAGCAATGAACCTTGCATTAGGCGCTACACTCTCATCATAAGTAATTGATGTTTGAGTCTCTTGTTTTTTAAGGTTAGAAGGAGCTTCGCCAAAATAGAAACCTATATTTTTACCTGAAAAACCAGATATAGCAATAGCAAACTCATCGTTTAAAGCTACTGGTTGAATCATCTTACCTCCCAAGCCATCATCAGCCAAAGGATAGAATGTTAACAGTCCTGCTGTAGAACCAGACTTACCAACAGAAGACCAATCTTCATTTAATTTGACACTGTCAGCTACAAAATCGAGAGTAGCTAAAACACTGTCACCAATTTCCTTGGTTCCATCAGCACTAGTTTTTACATTATAAACGTAAGCCTTCAAACCAGATGAAGCCGTAACGACATTAGCACCATTACACCAAGCAAAAAGAGACAATCCATTAAGGACAAAAGCACCTACAGGCTTATCGAATGGCTGATAAAAAGCAATTTCTTTTCTTGCTGTACCTTCAAGAGTCCTATCACCATAAAAAGCCGTTGGACCTTTACTTCCTAAATAAAAGCCATCATTTAAAGGAAATACGGTGTAGCCAAAACCAGCGTCACCAGAAAATGGAGTTACGCCTTCTGCTATTGTAAAAGAATCAACTCCATTTACAAGAACTGGCATACCATAATAACTTAACTGACCACTTGCATTAATAGATGCGACACCGAAACCTGGCCAATTAAGATTATTACTTGCATCAAGATATTCAGCAGCATTTGCAGAAGTAAGCTGAGTACCATTAATTGACCAAATAGTAGCAGAAGGATTAGTACTTGCATTCTTAAATTGTATTGGGGCATAAGGTGGATAAGCTGCGTAAGTAGCTTTAAAACCCGCTCCTTCATTATCCCAACCTAAATAAAGAGTACCTTTCGGACGCTTGTAAAAGGCTGTAGGATTACTGGCTGTACTCTGTGCACGACGTACAGCAGGTGTTGATTTCACGTCAGAAAGTTCGGTATAGCTATTAAGCATAGCTGAAGTCGCAACTTTAGCATTATACTTAGAAGCCATATTTACCAACGCTGGCGTTTGCGCAGTAGCCGTAGACGCCACGAGTGCAGCTGCTGCTAAAAGTAAATAACTCTTCATAACTTAAAATTTTAAATTAGACAATAACACCTATTAAGTGTAATGATTATAAAAAATGTTTGTATCCTATAAGCTGATGCCGTGGGCGAAAAGCCCACGACACTTTACTTTCTTAATTATTAGTTGTAGTTAACAACATACCATTCCTCTGGGTCGGTTGTTGAATTGAACCGTACCTGAGAAAGGTTGAAGTTGGATATCGGCGCTGTCAGATTGAAGCTTCCTGCAAGAGTCTCGAACAAAGTCTGCACTGAAGGAACAACTTTCAGAAGCTGTGTTCCACCTGAATTAGTCTCACCCGTGAATCTGAGAGTCAATGCATCATTGCCATCAACTGTGAAAGAAGCACCGTAGGTACGGCTTGCATGTGCATTACGGTTCTGTGTCCAGTTGATAATGAACTCATAACCGTCATCACCCTTCTGAATAGTTACATTCTGGAAAGTGAACTTGCGAGCGCGGAAGTCAGATATAACCTTATCGAGTGCAGCCTTTACAGTTGCTCCCATCTCCGACTTCTGATTAATCTGGAAACGACGACCGGCATTAAGCTTCTCGTCAATGAAGCGAGCCTTGTAGTAACCTGCTATTGAGTTTGCAGTATCGTTAACTCCAATAAACTTGTCGGCAATCGAGTCGAACTTGAACTCCTGCTCTGTTGCATTGTCAGGCAAAGTGAATGCATCACGGAAACGAATATAGTAATCTACACCACGTTTCGTGATAAGGAACGGGTTGAAGTTACCACGTGTCACAGAGTCCTCGTTGATACCATAGATGTTTGGCAGACCGTCGCCGGCACCATCGAAGTGATAAACGCTATCCTTAAGTGTCAACAGGCAACCATTAGGGAATGTCGAAGAGAACTTGCTTGCAGTAAAGTTGTTTACATCATCAAGGTAAGACTCGTAGTCAACACCTTGCTCCATCGGAGTGAAGAGGTTATACGTTCCACGCTTCTTGCCTTTCAGCATCATGTAAGAGGCATCCTCCGGAGCGTCAACGATGATGAACTCATAGTCGCCTCCGATACCGGTACCTGTTCCGTGGTCACGGCTAATGCTTGACAAGTCGACATCAGGCTCAGCAAAAGTGTGAATCACATCGTTATGAGTATCGAACGTAAGTACAGGACCATCGTCGGTAATAACATCCCAGTTTGATGTATCCTCAACATAACGTCCGTTAGAAAGCGAGTTCTTCATAGCCACACGTACACTATGGTCGGCATTGAAGTCGCAGATAACGAGATAACCGCTTCCGAACGGTGCCGCGTTGTCCGTCGTTGGATAGAGCTGCATAGCCCATCCGTTCGGCTGCGCCTCAAGACGTGACGAATAAAGGTCACTAGCCGCATTGAGTCGCTCGGCTGCACTCTGGTCGAATATGTCGTCCTCCTCACCGGCGCAACCGGCAAAAGTGAGAGCTGCGCCCAAGAGCAGAGAAACTGATAATATCTTATTCATAATGCTATAATCGTTTTATTTTGTTCTTAAACTGTCATACTGAGTAACCTGCTGGCGAAGGTCGTCAATAAGCTGATTGCCATCATCCTGAACGGAGACAAGCTTATTCTGAAGCTGACCATCAACAACGAGGAAGCTTCCGTCCGGATTAGTCACGTATGTACGTGTCTGTACAGCATGACGAAGAGCGTCAAGACTTATATTGTAATGCTCTTTGAGATAGTTGCGGACAAGCTCAATCTTCTGAAGGATAACAGCACTTCCGTCAATACCGGAATCTTTCGTGAAATGCAGTGTCCAATTTGCATTAGGTACAGGCAGGTCGTCAGCGTCACGAGTACAAATGCGGCGATAAATCTTATAGTCACCATTGGTATTCTCCTTCAGATAACCTATAACATCACCTGCGTTCTCACCATGAATGCGAAGATTATAATAAATAGAATCCTGCTTGCTCTGATAAGTATAAGTGGTATCATTCTTACCTGTCTCAGGGTTAGGAGTGACACTAACTCTTGGACGAGCACCGTTGAAGGCATTTACCATGTCATTGTACTTTGGCTTGTGTGTTTGACTATTCAAAGGACAGTCAACAATCTCCCAGTCGTATTTAGCAGTGTTGAGCCACTTTTCGTATGACAGAGAATCCATCGTGATGTAGCAAGCCATAGTCTCAGCCCAGTCCTCAGCAACAGCACTTGAAGCATAAGGAGAGATGAAGCCACGACCGGCGGCAACAGAGTCAGGAGTATCCTGCCAACCAGCAGCATCATAGTGGCTGTTCGAAATAGTGTTGAACGTTGTAGGACGCAGATAAGTCTGGTCAAGGATATGCGCAAACTCGTGGTGCATAGTCTTGAAGAAGTACTCGTTCATCATTGCGATGTTATTCACATTGAGGTTGTTGCCGTTATAGAGGTTAATCTTAACACCCGAACTTGCGTCACCAAGAGTCTCAGTTCCCTGAGAGGCATTCAGGTTACGTGAACCTGTCACCTGGATGATACGCGGAGCATACTCCTTAAGGAACTCCTCACTTGCAACATTCTTATAAACATCAAACCAAAGGTACTTGGTAAGTACCGCCAGGTCAACTGCCTTGTCGTATGATACCGGAGTAAGGTTCTTTGTCATGTCTGAGCCGACATCGTTCCACTTGTAGATGAAACGTAGGTTGTACGGCTCAAGGAACTCCTTCTTGCAGAAAGAGTCGAGAGGGAACGTATAAAGCGAACGGTCGAGGTAGTCCTGCGACGGGTCGGTATTGAATATTGTGGCATCCATATCGTCATCGTCACAAGAGACGAAGCCTGCGCTGACAACGACAGCAACACCAAGCAATAATGTCTTTAAAGTTAATTTCATATCTTGTTTCCTCCTATTCGATTATTTGTTACTCTTAACGACGTAATCACTAACATTCTGAGAGGCGTCAACTGTAGCCGGAGAAGTTGTGGTACGGGAAGACTCCATACCAGCTGACAACGACTCCCATGGAATTTCAATGTTCAGACGAGAGTCACGGGCTTTAAGTGTAAACTCCTCCGAATCAACACCAACAGAGTGTGTTACTGTAAGACCCCAACGCTTGATATCGAAGAAGCGCATACCCTCGAAAGCATTTTCCATACGGCGGAACTCATTCAGACAGTTCATATAAGGAACAGCAGCCTGAGGAATATCAAGACCTTCAGCCTTAGCGAAGTCCCAATTAGCGTAACAGTTGTCGTTTTCAGGATTATTATAGTAAGACGTGAAGACATCATCAGTCATCTGGCGTGCATAACCAGTAGCTATATAAGAAGTCCGGTCAGATGCTGTGTATGTGCTAAGACCAAGATTCCAATAAGCCTCAAGGTCATCAGCAGCCTCACGATAACGGCCAAGCATAATCTTAGCCTCGGCACGCTCAAGGAGTAGCTCATTACCGGTGAATGCACGATAAACGACGTGAGGATAACCGGTACCGGCAATACGGTCATGGTACTCGAACGTCTCACCAATCTTACAGTTGTAGAAACCGTAATCGTGGCTTGAGTTAGCAAAGAGCTGACCACTGACGACTAACTGTGTCGGACAGATGTAACCTCTCCACAATGGGTTGTTAGTATGAATCATCAGAGCTCCACGAGCACCTTCACCAGCTATAGAATAACGATAACCGAAGATACGGCGTGAAAGTACCGTGTTAGTGGTAATGAGCATAAGGTTGTTGCCTAACGATGGATTCTGCCACTGTGTAGCATAGTCGTCAGATGTAGAGCAATCGCCAAAGATGCCATAGTTCATCGTCTTCGACTTTATGGAAGTAGAGTCAGTACCGAGGACTGCGTCGGCATGCTCGATAACTTTCTCCCACTGATGAGAGAAAAGATAGAAACGAGCTGCGAAAGCATGAGCTGCATCTACATTGAAATGATACTTCGGAGCTGTGTTGAAGTTGAGGTCAGAAATGTCAGCAAGACCAGCCTCAAGGTCAGCCTCTATCTTCTTATATGTATCAGCAACATTACTGCGGTCGTACTGCTTGTTGACGACATGTTCAACCTCAGTTACGTATGGTACACCAACATCATTCTTACTTTTTGTGGAGTCGACGAAAGCCGGAGAGAAGAAGTTGACGAGCATGAAGTGGTCGTAGGCACGGATAAGTTCAGCCTCACCACGAGCAGCCTTCAGCTTTTCCGTCATACCGCTCTTGGCAGAAATCTCTTTGATAGCGTCAAGTGCAGCGTTAGTCTGTGCTACTGAAGAATAGTAGCTGCCCCAAAGAAAACCTGGAGAGTCGTAATCGCTATATGTAGCCTGTGTTGACGGTTCAAAGCGGAACAACTGGTTGTCCCACAGAGAAAACTGTGAATAGTTATAGTGAGACAGAACCTGAGTTGTATTCGGGTTCGACGGCATGTGCGGCGTCTGGTTGTCGATAATATTATCGCTGTTAATCTCGCCCATCCACGACGGGTTGCAATCCGGATATGAAGAGCGAAGCAACTGAACAACCTTATCCTCATTGTCAATCTGAGTACGTTCGTCCGGCTGGTGGTCGAGGAAGCTGTCGCTGCATGATGTGAGCGCCAAAGCTGCCGTGCTCAGTGTTATTGCTATATATTTAATTGATTTCATTTTTCTTATTGTCGATTATGAATTATCGATATTCAATTATTACAATCCGAGACGGATGGTGAGTGTGAACTGCTTAGCAAGCGGTGAAGATACACCACCGGCGTTGACATACTCAGGGTCCTGACCGTTGAGCTTGTCATCAGCATAGATGAGGAAGAGGTTCGTACCATCGAGCTTGACAGAAGCAGTGCTCAGGCCGATGTGCTTGAGGAGCTTCGGTGAGAAGTCGTAGGTAAGAGAAATATCCTTCATACGGATGAAACCACCATCTGCAACACGCGCCGTAGAATAGTTGTATGCATTGTAAGCATAGCTCAGGGTACGGTCGTTGTAGTACTGACGGACAGAAGCGATAGCCGGAATGTTGGTACGGTTCTCATCGCCCGGCATTACCCAACGGTTCTTGAACTCCTTCGGCATAGCGTCCATATCTGAGTAAGATGCAGCGAAGACAGGGTCAAGACGGAGCTTGTTACCAAAACTGTAGGTGATGAAGATGTTCAGACGCCAGTTCTTCCAACGGAGGGTATTGTTGAGACCACCGGTCATTGTCGGCTCTGTAGGACCTTCATAGTGGAGGAAGCCGAGCTTCTGATACTCCTGGAAATTGATATCGGTTGTTGTAACCTCACCGTTCTCGTTGATAATCTGCGGAATACCTTCATCGTTCAGACCTACGAAAGGAATAGAGAACAATGAGCGGTGTGGGTAACCCTCACGAATGTTGGAACCAGAGTCGTAGACGAGGTTGATGACATTGGCGAGTGAAAGCACGTCGGTGATTTCCGTCTTAGAGTAAGCGAAGGTGAAGTCGGTGTTCCAGTCGAAGTTCTTTGTCTGGAAGTTACGAGTAGAGAGTGTAGCCTCAATACCGTGAGAGTCCATAGATGCCGAGTTGGCGAACTTACGGATAGAACCACCTGCACCTGTAGTGTTGACATAACCCATCAGGTCATAGTTCTTACGCCAGTACCAGTCGGTGACGAGGTTGATGCGGTTGTCGAGGAAACCGAGGTCAACACCGAGGTTGAACTCACGCTTCTTCTCGTATGTCAGCTGCGAGTTACCAAGCTGTGAAAGGTAGATAGCCGTCTCCTGCTGGTTGCCCTGCGGACGCCAAACGTTGGTAGCACGGAAGATGTTCGATGCGTTGGATGCGTTGGTCTGGTCACCATCGACAGAGTAGCTCAGACGAAGCTTAGCATAAGAGAACCAATAGTTGTGTTCCTTAGCCCACTTCTGGAACCAAGGCTCTTCACTTGTTGTCCAGCTTCCTGATACGTTCCATGACGGAAGCCAGCGGCTCTGTGATGAATGACCCATGTTGTTGTTACCATCATAACGGAATGTACCGCTGATAGCATAACGTCCTTTATATGAGTAGTTGGCGTTAGCGTAGTAAGCTACACGGCGAACCCATGACTTAGCAAACTGGTTGAGGACAGTTCCCTGCTCCTTAGCCTGCTTGTAGAACTCTGGTGTGATGGTCTGAAGGCGGCTGTTCTCATAGTCGACACCGTAAACGTCGTTCTCACGAGCATCATAGTCGATGCGGTTTGACTCCATACCAACGACAGCATTGAAGATATGTGTGTCGTTCCAAACGTGGTTGTATGTGATGTTGCCACGGAAGTCGAGCTGCTTCAGTGAGTTTTCGTTCATGATATTGATACCGCCAGTCGGCATAACGGAGATAGGCAGTGAGTTAGGCTGGTCAGGATCCTGATAGAGGAACGTATTGTTGTACATGACGCTCGGGTTATCGACACCTGCGCGGTAAGCCTCAGCCTGGTTAGAATGGTTCATGATGATATGCTCACGTGTAGCGTTGTAGGTACGATAGTTACCGAGAAGGTCTATCTCAAGTCCCTGCAGCGGTTTCCAGTTCAACTGACCTGTGAACTTAATTTCATCAGTCTTAATCTTTATAATGTTGTTGTCCAACTCGTCGAAGATGTTGAACGGAGCATAGTAACGTGTGTATGAACCAGTCGGGTCAAGAGTACGCGACGTGTTCATAGAGTAGCTGAACGGGTTGATATCGAAGTTACGGCTAACGGCACCACTAACGACATCGACGTTCTGGCTCAGAGTACCTGGAGCGTCCTGTGCACGGTGGTTGGCGTTGGCACGGAGGGTAACCTCCAAGTTCTTCGACAGTTTGTATCCAGCAGTGACGTTAGCTGTGTAACGTTCTACCTTAGAGTCCTTGTACCATCCCGGGTCGTTCAACGCTGACATAGAAGCGTAGAGGTTTGCCTTATCAGTACCGGTAGAGATACTGACGGAGTGGTTCATCATTATGTTATTGTTGAACAGGAGGTCGAACCAGTTGGTGTTGCGGAACTCAGCCTGCTGGAGATATGCGTTCATCGCCGACTGGGTGTAAGGGAGACCAAACTGTCCGTTTGAGGTGTTGTACTGGTCGATGAGATTGTACATGCGACCGTAAAGACCTGACGTAGAGCTGTTGACAAGTGAAGCGAGCTCAAGCCATCCCTTAGCCTGCATCTCCTTGTAGATACCCATCTGCTCCTGCGAGTTGGAAATGTTGTACTCGCTGTAGTTAGGCTTAAAACGATATGTGAACTCTCCGGTGTAGTTGATAGAACTGTGTCCTGCACGTCCTTTCTTTGTTGTGATGACGACGACACCAGCCATTGCGCGCGCACCATATATAGATGTGGCGGAACCATCCTTCAGGACCTGGAAGCTTTCGATATCGTCGGCGTTCAGACCTGCAATGGCATTAGAGATAAGGGTTGTGGCATCACCTGAAGAAAGTTCATCAGAACTGATGTTTACAGCGTCCTCCTGAATGACACCGTCGATGACCCACAGTGGGCTTGACGTACCATAGATAGACGTTGCACCACGTACACGAATCTTAGGTGCGGTACCGAAGGTAGAGGAAACGTTCTCGACGCTGACACCTGCTACACGTCCTTCGAGCGAACGGGTGACATCGGTGATACCGTCGAGGCGTGCCTTGTCGGCGTCGACCTTCGTAGCGGCACCGGTGAAGAGTCGCTTATCCATCTTCTGGATACCGGTGACGACGACTTCGCCAAGCTGGTGGCTGTCCTCATCGGGCGAAAGAGTAATCTTCATGTTCTGCGCACCCTTCACCTTCTGACTTTTCATACCGACATAGCTAACGGTAATCATTGGGTTGGGCTGAGGAGAACTGAATTCGAAATGACCGTCAATGTCAGTGATGGTTCCTGTCTTGGTGCCATCGACCATTACAGAAGCGCCAATGACCGGCAGGTTGTCATCTGACGAATAAACGGTTCCGGAGATTGTGGTCTGTGCCAATGCTACTCCCACTGAAAGAAGGAGTCCGGCAAGGACCATTTGTAGTCGTTTAATCATAAACCTCAAATATATAATTGTATTATTTAAATTACTTTACCTAAGACGAGTGCAAAATTACAACTTATTTAATGATTTGCCAACAAATTAACTAAAAAATTACTTCAAAAGGGCAAAAAAGTTGTTTTTTAATACAAAATGGAGGTTATTTCACGAATAACACGATTATTATAATTATGCAAATATGAAAAGTGAAGAACACGAATTCGGTTCATAAGACACTAGGAGTAAAGACATCCACAAACCTCGAAGAGGTTTAATTCTCGATAACCCCTTGCAAGGGAGTGCAACGACCGCAGCATGGGGTAAGGTAGCCGGCAGTTCGCGTCTCCGAAGCGCGGAGTGGTTGTTTAGTCAGTTCACAAGACTAATCAACAGCCCCCCATTCGGGAGGGCTTGGGTAGGCTCTTGTCAATATTTTTCCTTTTACGCTTCTATAGTTTTTATCCTTGCAACTTATTGATAATCAACGTCTCCGCAAAAGCATAGCTTTTAAGCTGCGAAAGATAAGGTTTCAGGCTGCAATACCTTAGCTTTGGGAACGCAAAACCTAAGCTTTTGAAAGATGAAAGGGCAACTTTCGACTTGTGTAAATTATTTTCAAGCGGAGTAGGATTTTATATAGACTGGAATAGACTGTATAGACTTTGATAAATGAGGATTAATGATGGCTGAAAAGGATATTTTTTCGTACCTTTGCAAAGTATGGAAATAGCAAGCGCACACGGAGTGAAAGGCAAGCGGAATGAGGCGGTGGACTTGGTGAAGTTCATCGCGATGATAATGGTACTGGGACTACACCAGTATTTTGGGAGGAAGGAAAGCTTCCACTCGGCACATATTATAGTATATATGTGCGGCATCGCCATGCCACTGTTCTTCATGGTGAGCGGATACCTGATGACGGCGCGGGACGTCGATTATAAATATGTAGGAAAGAAGATTCTGCGGATACTGCGCTTCGTGGTTTGCATGGGAGTTATATACTGGCTGTTCTATGATGTTGCTAACGGGAACTATAAGCCACTTGGGATAATTGTGATTTCGGCAGAGAGCCTTGTGGACGAAGGACCGATGAGTATTTTCTGGTTCTTCGGGACGATGATTGTAATATACCTGCTACTACCGTGGATAAACAAACTGACTAATAAGTACAAGGCATTCCTGCCGTCAGCACTTGCGGTTCTGTTCGTCATAGTATCGGTGGTGTATATACTGAACATCCGTTGCAGGTTCGAGGCGAATTTCAGATTGACATTCAGACTGTGGGATTATTTCTTCTACTTTCTCCTCGGTGCAGCGGTGAGACGCTGTAATATATTATGTATAAGAGTGTCGCTGTTGGCCGTGCTCGCATTGTGGGTTGTCAACACATGCATGGTTTATTACAACTACCCTGTGATGGGACCGGTGGATTTTCAATTATGCTCAGTGACAATGGTAATGCTGACGCTGCTGACTTTTATATTTATATTGCAGCGGATGAAGAAGGAGAACAGGTGGATTGAAATGACGCCGCAGTTGTTCCTGCCGGTATATGCCCTCCACCCTATCTACTATGAGGCTTATTATAAATGTATAGACACCAGTTTCATGGGGGAGTTGTCGCCGATGTTGGACTTCGCAGTAAGTATCGTGGTGCTCATTGCAGTAAGTCTTGCGATTATGAGAACGCCGGGAGTGAAAATGGTCTTTAGGATATAAAGGCTTCCCCAAGCCTCCCCCAAAGGGAGGCTTGGGGAGGCTTTGCTTTTTATTCTATAAAGCTTTGCTGTCTGATGGTTTTTTATTACCTTTGCCAAAAACATTTAAATAGATACTACTATGACGAAAATTGCATTCTTTGACGCACACAGTTACGACCGTGAGTCGTTCGACACATGGAACAAGGATTTCGGTTACGAGATACATTATTATAAAGAGCGTTTGTCGATGAACTCCATCGAGCTGACAAAGGGCAAGGATGTTGTCTGTGTCTTCGTCAACGATGAGATTAATGCCGATGTCATCGACGGGCTCGCCAAGAACGGAGTGAAACTGGTGGCACTGCGCTGTGCCGGTTTCAACAATGTCGACCTCAATGCCGCAAAGGGCAAGATAAAGGTTGTTCGCGTGCCTGCTTATTCACCGCATGCCGTGGCAGAATATGCCGTGACGCTGATGCTGTCGCTGAACCGCAAGGTGTACCGCTCAACACAGCGTACACGTGAAGGTAACTTCCGCCTGTCGGGTCTTCTCGGCTTCGATATGTATGGCAAGACTGCTGGTGTCATTGGTCTTGGCCGTATCGCAAAGGAACTGGTAAAAATTCTGAAGGGCTTCGGTATGAACGTGCTTGCTTACGATAAATACCCAGACATGAAGTTTGCAAAGGAACATGATGTCAAGATGGTTGATTTACCGGAGCTGTATGCCAACAGTGATATCATCTCGCTTCACTGCCCGCTGACGCTGGAGACTCTCCACATGATTGACAAGGATGCCATTGACGCCATGAAGCCGGGCGTGATGATTATCAACACGGGACGTGGCAAACTGATTCGCACAGAGGATTTGATAAAGGGTCTGCGCTCAGGTAAGGTCGGCTCTGCCGGTCTTGATGTCTATGAGGAGGAGGCGAAGTACTTCTATGAGGACCACTCCGACCGCATGATAAATGATGATGACCTTGCCCTGCTGCTTATGATGCCGAATGTCATCGTGACATCGCATCAGGCTTTCTTCACCCGTGAGGCATTGCATAACATTGCCACCACGACGCTGCAGAACATCAAGGACTTCCTTGGTGGCAAGGAGCTGGTGAATGAGGTGAAGGCAAAGTAAAAGTAGAGCCTAACCATGCCTTTCCCATGACCTCTCCAAGCCTCCCCAAAGGGGAGGATGTTTAGTTACCGTAGGCCTCCTGGAGCATAGCCATCTACACAAGGATACTTTAGGTGTTTAAACATTCTCCCCTTTGGGGAGGCTTGGTGAGGAACTGTCTTCCTTTGTAACATAGCGTTTCCAGTAAGCGATGATAATGGTGGTGAGCGGAAGGGCGATGATAAGTCCGATGAAACCGAGGAGAGCACCCCACACTGAGAGTGACAAAAGGAGGATGGCTGGGTTCAAGCCCATTGCCTTTCCCATTACCTTCGGGGTCACCACCATATCGATGATAATCTGAACTACGATAAACACGAGGACTGCAGAGCCGAAGATTATCCAGAAGTTCTCTCCTGTGTCGGCAGCCTTCAGCCCGGCAAGGAACGCCGTCGGAATGAGGGCAAAGGTGTGGAGGTACGGCACTAAGTCGAGGATGCCAATGAGGATGCCGAGACCTATTGCCATCGGGAAACCGATAATGGTGAAGCCAATACAGAAGAGGCATGCCATGATAAGAGCTACAGTGCCCTGTCCACGGATATAACTATTGAGAGCGTTCTCGACATCACCTGCGAGTTCGTGCCAGAAAGGACGCGACTTCTTCGGAAATATGCGTATCCAGTTTGTTGTAAGATACTCATAATCCATCAATATGAAGAACATGTATAATAATGTGATGCAGGAGGCGACAATCGATATGATGACGCTGGCGGTCTGACCGACAACAGAGAATACCTTTGGCATCGCTGACTTCAAGGTAGCGGTGAAATCAGGACTCTTCAGGAAATGCTCTATCTGAGCCTGATTAGTAATTATCCATTCCTTTATGACACGCGAGATACTGTTGGTGTGGGTGGTCTCGTGGACGTAACGGGTGAGGACGGTGCCGAACTTCCCGAACTGGTCTATCATCGGTGGTATGATAAGCAAGATGATGCCTCCGACAACCGCACCTACGAATATCAATGTGACGATTATCGACAGCGGACGTGTAGGGACATGAAGCTTGTACTGCACAAACTTGACAATAGGATACAACAGGTAGGCAAGCAGCCATGCAATGAAGAACGGTAGCAGTACGCCTGACAGGTAGTTGACAATCAGGAACACTACCACAACCCCAAGGGCTACAAGTGCCCAGCGGATGAAGCGGTCGAAGGTGATGGGGGTGGACGTCCTATCAAAATTCGATGTCCTATCCAAGCCTTCCCCAAGGGAAGGATGTTGATTACTTTGGTGGGTGTTATTTTCTTTTTCCATATTCTTTATATTGAGGCTTCTGCAACGCAGAAGCATACTGAACGGGCTGGATGTAAGGAGCTATTCTGAATGCGCTAGTGCTTAGCTTCTTTCATTGCCTTTTCGTAGCAGTCGCGGCAAAGGGGTTCGTACTCCTGCTGCTCGCCGATGAGGACGCGGCGGTCGCCAGGGACGATGCGGTGGCTGATGTAGGCCAAGGCACCACAGCGAACACAGATGGCATGAACCTTTGTGACCTCGTCGGCAACAGCACAAAGGGCGGGGATAGGACCAAAGGGAACACCCTTGTAGTCCATATCAAGACCGGCAACGATGACACGAGTGCCACGGTTGGCGAGTTCGTTGCAGACATTGACGAGTCCTTCATCGAAGAATTGTGCCTCGTCGATGCCAACAACATCCAAATCGCTTGACAACAACAATATTGCAGGTGAAGAGTCGACAGGCGTGGAAGTTATAACATTGTGGTCGTGGCTCACCACATCGTCCTCACTATAGCGTGTATCGATGGACGGTTTGAAGATGCCGACACGCTGCTTGGCGAACTTCGCCCGCTTCATACGGCGTATCAGTTCCTCCGTCTTTCCGGAGAACATGCTTCCACAAATTACCTCTATGCGGCCATAGCCGCGCTTCTCACCATGTACTGTATCGTTGGTTGTCATTATATGTGCTTTAAAACGTAATTGCAAATTTATAATAAATTCCGCTATTAACGGCAAAACAAGGGATAATATTTTCATTTTTAAAATCATTTGTAAAAAAAGCATAATAAGTTTTGCGGTTACATTTGTTTGGCTTAACTTTGTCGACGACTATGGGAATATTGTATCTTGTGCCGACACCTGTGGGCAATATGGAAGACATGACGTTGCGAGCCATCCGAATACTGAAGGAGGCAGACCTCGTGCTATGCGAGGACACACGTACGTCAGGCATTCTGTTGAAACATTTCGACATCCACAACCACCTGATGGCGCACCACAAGTTCAATGAGCACGGCACGTCAGCAGGCATCGTGGAACGGCTGAAAGGCGGCGAGACGATAGCGCTGATAAGCGATGCCGGTACACCGGGCATCAGCGACCCCGGGTTCTTCCTCGCACGGGAGGCTATAGCAGCAGGCATTACGGTGCAGACGCTGCCGGGCGCAACGGCTTTCGTTCCGGCGCTTGTCTCCAGCGGACTGCCTTGCGACAGGTTCTGCTTCGAAGGATTTCTGCCACAGAAGAAAGGTCGCATGTCCCGCCTTGAGGCTCTTGCCGACGAGGAACGGACAATGATATTCTACGAGTCGCCTTACCGTGTCGTTAAACTCTTGGAGCAGATGAAAGAGGTCTTCGGCGAAGACAGACAAGTTAGCTGTTGCCGCGAGATTTCTAAGATACATGAGGAGAGCGTCCGCGGTACCATCGCAGAAGTCTTGGCTCACTTCCAAGGGACTGCTCCACGAGGAGAGTTCGTGGTTGTAGCGGCTGGGAAGAAAGAAGAGAAGAAAGGCGAGGATAAGCGATAATCGGCGATGATAAGTAAAAAGAGAAACAAAACAAAAGGTATTAAAGATATGAAGAAGGTTATTCTATTGGCAACATGCGCAGTACTAGCACTGGTAGGTTGCAACTCTGGACAGAAGACAAATCCCGCAGACCTGCAAAACGACTCCCTGCGTTCTATTATCCAGGCACGCGACAACGAAATCAATGATATGATGGGAACGCTGAATGATATTCAGCAGGGCTTTGCCGATATCAATGCGGCAGAAAACCGTGTCACCGTTGCCAAGGACGGCGAGGGCGCTGACAAGGGTGCTGTCATAAAGGAGAACATCGAATTCATTGCACAGCGCATGAAGGAGAACCGCGAACTCATCAAGAAGTTGCAGGACCAGTTGCGTGAAACCGGTTTCAAGGGTGACCAGATGACAAAAGCTATACAGAGACTTCAGGGTCAGTTGGTACAGAAGGACAACGAGTTGAAGAAGCTCCGCGCTGAGTTGCAGGCTAAGAACATCCATATTGCTGAACTTGACGAGACCATCGACGGTCTGAACAGCGATGTGGCAAGCCTCAATACAAGTGTAAAGAACTTGAATACCGACAAGCAGAACCTTACTCAGGAGAAGGAACGCCTGCTGAGCGACAATACGGAAAAGGCACAGACAATCAGCACACAGGACAAGCAACTGAACACGGCATGGTATGTTTTCGGTACCAAGAAAGAGCTGAAGGCTCAGAATATTCTCAGCGGCGGCAAGGTACTGCGTGAGGGCTTCAACCGTAACTACTTCACGAAGATTGACATCCGCGTAAACAAGGAGATTAAACTGTACTCAAAGTCGGCTAAGGTACTCACCAACCACCCGACAAACAGTTACTCTCTGCAGAAGGATACCAACGGTCAGTATGTCCTGCGCATCAGCGACCCGGATTCGTTCTGGAGCACAAGCAAGTATTTGGTTGTACAGGTTAAGTAAGCGAATACACATCAATTATATATAGAAGGCTCGGAGACATCCGGGCCTTTTTTGTTTATATCGCTTTAAATGGGATTTAGTGAAGAGTGAATGTTATTTATTTCAATTTGTCTTTGTTTCACAAGAAAAAAGCCGTAACTTTGCAACGAGTTTTATAAAATAGTAGTTATTAAAGATTTCAGCAGTTATGGACAAGAACACATTGATGCAGCTAGAATCGCTGCGCGAGGCACTTCACACATCACTTGAGAAACTCCGCGAGATACGTTTTGAGAATGGTGACCTTAAGGAATTCACCCCTGACACTATCACCGGCGAGATAGAAATCCTTCGCAAGCGTTTCGATGAAATTGAGGCAGCGCTGAAGAAGTGAAGAGGAAAGAAGGAAGAGTGAAGAACGATGGATAAAAGATAGATGATGGGGAGGAAGGAGATATATGTGGTTGTGATGGCGATGCTTGTTCCGATGATGGCACAATGCCAGAGACAAGAGAGAAGGAACGTAGCTGAGCAACCGCAAAACGTTTCATCATCTATAAGCTATCATTCAAATACCGGAGCTGTATTGCCGAAGGAGCGGCAGTGGCATGCGGGACAGGTACTGACGGACAAGGATGTAGCTGAAATAGGCATTGACAACTGTTTCAAAGCTATGCAAATACCGGACGACGTCTTCAAGCGCATGAACGGGAAGTCGTTTCATGACAATCCATACATTAAACGGAGTGACCTTCGTTACCTCCGACTTCTGCACCGAGATGCCAGCGGACGCACGCTGACGGGCGAAATGGTATGCAACAAGGCTATTGCCAACGACCTTGTTGACATTTTCAGACAACTTTATAAGGCAAAATACCCAATAGAGCGCATTCAACTCGTAGACGACTATAACGCCGACGACGAGTTGTCGATGCGCGCTAACAATACTTCGTGCTTCAACTATCGCAATGTTCCCGGAACGCGGTCGCTGTCGAAGCATTCGCTTGGTAAAGCTGTCGACATCAATACATTATACAATCCCTTTGTCAGAACACGCAACGGTCGGAAAGAGATTATGCCTGCAACGGCAAAGAGGTATGCCGACAGAAGTAAATCATACGCATACACCATTCACAAGGGAGATTTGCTCTACCGTTTGTTTGTAGCGCACGGCTTCACGTGGGGTGGCAGTTGGAGGTATTCGAAGGACTACCAGCACTTTGAAAAGAAATAATATTCGGGGAAAAATAAAAGCAGGAACCGGCAGACCTGTTACTCAATACAACCAATAACCGAATGGGAAATATTCCCGGCGATGAATGAACTTTATCCTGAACCAACTCAATTCACCTTTAAATGAAATTCTAAACTATATACCTAAAAAACATTTGAGTGCCAGTCTAACGGCACCTGCTAATTTTGTATTGCGCCGCAAAGGTACTCCATTAGCTCGAAATGCGTTTTACAATTAATTCTGTTTATCTTTCCTTTTTTGCAGATTCGAGCCTTTTAATTCTGTAATTATTACAAATCTAAAGTTGACTAACATAGCCATAGCACAAAAAATGGCACGCACCCGAAGGTACGTGCCATTGATATGATAATAGTCTGAATGTCAAACAGAATGCTACTTCTTCATGCGTTCACGCCAAAGAGCACTCATATCCTCAAGCGTCTTACCCTTGGTCTCAGGCACAAGCTTCCAAACGAAGATTGCAGCGATGACGCAAATGACGCCGTAGAGTCCGTAAGTGAACCAGTGACCGAAGTCGTCGCCGGGCTGCAAGTGCATATTGAACATTGGCACGAACGAGGAAGAAACGAGGAAGTTGAATATCCACTGGAATGCGACAGCTATTGCCGTAGCCTTGCCGCGGATAGTGTTCGGGAAAAGCTCAGCCATGTAAACCCAGCAGATTGGGCCCCACGAGAACATGAAGCTTGCAGAGTAGACCATCAAGGCAACCATTGTTACCATATTCAATGATGCATTGCCAAATGTTATAGCAACTACGAAAGCTCCTATTGCCATTCCTATTGAGCCCCATATCAACAACGGCTTGCGGCCTATTTTCTCAACGGTGAATACTGCAACAAGGGTAAAGGATATATTTATGATACCCATAATGACAGTCTGCATCATAGGATTGCCCATTCCCATGTCGTTGAAGATACGCGGAGCGTAATAAAGTACGGCATTGATACCAACCGCCTGTTGGAATACTGAGAGCATAATACCAACGAAGACGCACATGAAACCATAAGTGAAAAGTTTCTCTGTCTTTGTTGTAAGGGTGTTCTTTATATCCTTTATGATTTCCACTGCCTTGATATATCCATTTATACGGGACAGTACTGACAATGCCTTATCATCCTGACCGGACATAACAAGATAACGTGGGGATTCCGGAACAAAACAAATTAATATTGTGAACAAGCCTGCCGGAATACATTCAGAGCCAAACATATAACGCCAGCCGGTCGTTATTGTCCAAGGGTCGCTATTCGGCATAACGGCTGAGAAGCCCTGACCGATAGACTCTATAACAGGATTGGTGTGCTCGCCAAGTATCAAGAAGTTAACAAAGTACACTACGAGCTGACCGAAGATAATGGCAAATTGGTTGAAAGACACAAGCATACCACGAATGTTACTTGGGGAGATTTCTCCAATATACATCGGGCAAAGGGCAGATGCCATACCAACACCGATTCCACCAAGGACACGATAGAGATTGAACACAACGAGGAGGTCCCATGAAGGTTTGCCATAAGGCAGCAAGCCGAAAGTTTCTGGGTCCATACTTCCCCATGCCGAGATGAAGAAACATATTCCGGCAAATATCAGCGACTTCTTACGACCGAATTTTCCGGCAAAGAGTCCTGACAAACCTGAACCGATAATACATCCGATTAATGCAGACGACGAAGTGAAGCCATGCATAAAGTCGGAATACTTAAAGTCGGGTGCTCCAAGGAAGAATGCTTGTAAGCCCTTCTCGGCACCGGAGATTACAGCAGTATCGTATCCGAACAGTAGCCCACCGAGGACGGCTACCATCACGATACCGACAAGGTAGCCACGGCTACCTTTCTCTGAGTGATTTAACTTTTCCATATTCTGATTTTAGGTTATTATCATCAGTGTAACATAAACTAACGTGCAAACTTACTAAAAAATATTGTAAAAACGCCACTTAATAGTCGAAAAATAGTAAGATTTTTATTTTCTAAGATTGTTAGCCGAATGTTTCGTAAGTTTTTTGTACCTTTGTAAGTTGTATAAACTCAATATAACCGCACATGAACATAAAGGAACTGCTTAGCCACGACACTAGCCGTCACTTCTCCTTCGAAGTGCTGCCGCCGCTTAAAGGCAACGGCATGGAGTCGCTGTTCCGTACGATTGACAAGCTACGGGAGTTCAACCCGCTCTTCATAAATATCACAACGCATCACAGCGAGTTCGTTTACCACCAACGCGAAGACGGTCTCATTGAGCGCCAGAGTATACGACGCCGTCCCGGTACGATAGCCGTTGCAGCAGCCATTCAGCAGCGCTACGGCATTCCGGTGTGCCCGCATGTAATCTGCTCTGGAGCCAGCGCGAGCCGAATAGAGTACGAATTGATTGACTTACAGATACTCGGCATTGACAACATCATGCTTCTTCGTGGCGACAAGGCTCGCGAAGACAAGCGGTTTACGCCACATCCAGGAGGATACGCACACACAACGGAGCTCATTGAACAGGTGAACAAGTTCAATGATGGCTTCTTCATTGACGGAACACCTATCAAACATCCCGGTGCCAAGTTCCACTACGGCGTGGCCGCTTATCCGGAGAAGCATGAGGAAGCCCCGAACTTGGAGCAGGACATTATGTACCTGAAGAAGAAACAAGACTTGGGCGCCGACTACGCCGTAACGCAGTTGTTCTACGACAATAACAAATATTTTGCATTCGTCGACAAGGCACGCTCCATGGGCGTAACGATGCCGATTATCCCAGGAATAAAACCGTTTGCAAAGCTGTCGCAGCTGACTGTGGTTCCGAAGACTTTCCATTGTGATATACCTGAGGAACTGGCTGCACTGGCACGCCACTGTACCACTGATGATGACGCACGGCAGCTCGGTATAGAATGGGCTACGCGACAAGTGCGCGAGCTCTACCGGCATGGCGTCAACAACGTACACTTCTATACGGTAAGTGCAGTAGACAGTGTTCATGAGATAGTTAAAAGACTCTTGACTGAATGACATTCGACGATATCATAGGACAACGCGAAGCAATAGCACGCCTCAAACAACTCGTTGAAGAGAAGCGCGTGCCGCATGCTATGCTGTTTACCGGGCCGCAGGGTGCCGGCAAACTGGCTCTTGCCATTGCCTTCGCCAGCTATCTGCTGAACCCAGAGGGTAATCCAAACTACAGCAACGCAAAGGCAATGCTCGACAACTACGAGCATCCGGATTTGCACTTCACCTACCCTACCATAAAGTTGCCTTCGATGACCGGCGACTACAAGCCTGTCAGCAGCGACTTCGCAAGCGAGTGGCACAGCCTTATTGTACGCGGTCCGTACATCACGTTGGAGCAGTGGATTAATCAGATAGGCGACGACAAGAAGCAGGCAGTCATCACGGCAGCCGAGAGTGACTTGATAGCACATAATCTGTCGATTATGTCAAGTCAGGGTGGGTACAAGATTTCACTAATCTGGCTACCGGAAAGGATGAACCTCGCGTGTGCCAACAAGATTCTGAAACTTCTTGAGGAACCGCCGCGTGGAACTGTCTTCATGATGGTAAGCGAAGAGCCTGAGAAGCTACTCGACACTATTCGCAGCCGTACGCAGGAGTTCCGTGTAACCCGTATTGACGACGAAAGCATTCGTCAGGCACTGACAACGACGCGCGGTATTGACGAGGAGGATGCGCAGAGGATTGCAAGAATAGTAAACGGCAACTGGAATGCTGCACTGGAACTGCTCAAGGGTGGTAATGAAGAGAAGGAATTCCTTGAGCAATTCAAGCAGATGATGCGTCTCTGCTACCAGAGGAAGATTGGTGCCCTGAAAGCTTGGACGGACGAAATAAGCAGTTACGGACGGGACAAGCAACGGCGGCTGATAGCCTATTTCCAACGGCAGGTGCGTGAGAACTTCATGTACAACTTCCATATTCCCGACCTCAACTACCAGACAAGGGAGGAAAGCAGTTTTTCGCGTAACTTCGCACGCTTTATAAACGAAAGCAATGTCATAGAGATAAACGAACTTCTGCAACGTGCCTACCGCGACATCGGGCAGAATGCCAACGCCAAGATAGTATTCTTCGACTTGGCTATGAATATGATTGTGCTGATATTAAGAAAATAGAATAAGATGGATTACAAGAATATGAAATTCAAACTGTGGAACGGATGCGACCGTGGGCTGTGCCACAATGCCTGCGGACGACAGGACCGGCAGCTGAATACTTACGACTGGCTTGCCGATGTGCCGGGAAACGCCGACACGACAGACCTCGTCGAGGTTCAATTCAAGAATACAAGAAAGGGATACTATCATAATGTCAACAACTTGCCGCTGAAGAAAGGCGACTATGTAGCCGTTGAAGCAAGCCCCGGACACGACATCGGTGTCGTTACATTGACCGGTCGTCTGGTTCTGCTGCAAATTCGGAAGGCTAACATAAAGAAGCCTGAAGACATAAAGCGAGTGTACAGAATAGCGAAGCCTGTCGACATGGAGAAGTACAAGGAGGCCAAGGCACGCGAACACGACACGATGATAGAGAGTCGCCAGATTGCCAAAGGACTCGGACTGAAGATGAAGATTGGCGATGTAGAATATCAAGGCGACGGTAACAAGGCTATATTCTACTATATCGCAGACGAGCGCGTCGACTTCCGTCAGCTCATCAAAGATTTGGCAGCAGCTTTCCATGTTCGTATCGAAATGCGACAGATAGGAGCGAGGCAGGAAGCCGGACGAATCGGCGGAACCGGACCTTGCGGACGAGAGCTGTGCTGTGCAACGTGGATGAAGAACTTCTCAACTGTTTCCACAAATACCGCACGTATTCAGGACTTGTCGCTTAACCCGACAAAACTTGCCGGTATGTGCGCTAAGTTGAAGTGTTGTCTCAACTACGAAGTTGACGAATACATTGAAGCGCGCAAGAAATTGCCTGGCAAAGATTTCGTTCTTGAAACACAGGAAGGCGAATATTATCTCTTTAAGACTGATATTCTCAGTGGTATATGCACCTACTCCAGCGACCGCAAGGTAGCAGCCAACCTTGAAACTATCACTGCGGAGCGTGCTCACGAGGTGATTGAGATGAACAAGAAGGGTGAAAAGCCACTGTCGCTTCAACCGGAAGACAGGGTAGTTCCGGAAAAGAAGCCTGCTGACTTGCTAGCCAATGATGATATAAGCCGTTTCGACAAGACAATGAAACGGAAAAAGAAGAAAGGTCAGAACAAGAAGCAGAATGCGCCAAAGGCACAGAAGGGTGCTGGCAAGAAGAAAAACAAAGAACAGAACAAGGAGCAAAACAAGGAACCGAACAAGCAATGAGGCGCCACATATTATATATTATAGCGGCTCTGATGGTCATGGCAATATCGTCCTGCGACAGTGGGATGAGCTATGACCACTACAATTCCGTCAGCGTTGAAGGATGGAATCGCACCGACACATTGCACTTTAGCCCCGGCAAACTGCCATCGGGCAACTACGCCATTGATGTCGGTTTTCGCGCTACAGAGGCTTACCCGTACCGTGAACTCGGACTTCAAATAGAATGGACTGTTTTCCCAAGAGGAAAGAATACTGCAAAGAAGATAAAGTGTGAAGTATTCGACAGCGAGGGACGCATGGAAGGAACGCAAAGCGTCAGTTCAAGCGACTTCCTCTTCCATGCGGGCGATGTTGCCTTGCGTAGCGGCGATTCACTTGCCGTCACAGTTACGCACTGTATGAACAGAGATGTTATGCCGGGATTAACAAGTGTAGGAATACAGGTAAGGGAGCGTTAGTTCCCCCACCCTGTCATTGCCGTACGAGATTTCTACCTGCATCGATACGAAGGAATATAAACAGAAGTATCGTAAATCCCCATAACGATGAGCCTCCGTAGCTGAAGAACGGTAGCGGGATACCAATGACAGGCGTCAGTCCGAGTACCATGCCCACGTTGATGAAGACATGGAATAAAAATATTGATGCGACGCAATAGCCATAGACCCGCCCAAACTTGAACGGTTGTCGCTCCGCCATATACATCAGCCTAAGTATCAAAGCAAGGAACAAGCCAAGAACGGCAGCCGAGCCCAGGAAGCCTTCCTCTTCACCTACAGTACAGAAGATAAAGTCGGTGTCCTGCTCCGGCACGAATTTAAGTTTTGTCTGTGTTCCATTGAGGAAGCCTTTTCCACGCAGACCTCCCGAGCCAATAGCTATCTCACTTTGGTGAACATTGTATCCAGCACCTGCAGGGTCATCGTCAAGTCCAAGCAATACATTGATACGGACACGCTGGTGCGGCTCCATGACATCATTGAGGACGAAGTCTGCTGAATAGAAGAACAGAATACTACCAACAGCGAATATACCTATATAAAGATAGTTTACGAACCTAGTCGTCAATCCCTCGTAAATCAGGAAGCCTATAAGACCGGCACAAATAACTATTTGTACCCACACTATGTCGAATGGAATTACAAATTCGGAGAACAACAGACAGATGAGAGTTATGCCATAAGCGTATGACAATATCGTCCTTACCATTCTTTTTTCCCTGAATTCCACCCACAGCATACCAGCCGTAAACGTCTGTACAAGCAGCAATACAACGAACTTTCCTACCGAGGTTGGCGTATCCCATAGCATGACACTCTCATACTTTATTCCCACAACAAAGTATATGACCATTGCTACGGCAGTAAAGAGAATGGTTCCTGACATTCCCTCACGGTAGAACATCAGCGCAAAGGAAAGATAGACAAGCGCCGAACCGGTCTCCCTTTGACCGACAATAAACAGCATCGGCAAGAATACTATTGCAACTGCCGCACCGAAGTGTTTCCAGTTATGTATATCGAAACCGTACGTTGACATGAGTTTTGCCTCTGCCAACGCCGTTGCGAACTTAGCAAACTCGGCAGGCTGTAGTCGCAATGGTCCTAGCACAAGCCACGAGCGCGAACCTTTAATCTCATGAGGATTGAATATCGTCACGAACAACAACAGCAACAACGCTGCGTATATGACGTAGGCAAAAGTATCGAAGAAACGGTCGTCCATCATCAATATCACGAAGCCGAGCACTATCGACGTTCCTATCCAAACAATCTGCATACCTGAACGCGACGACAGACTGAATATCTCCGTATCTCCATAGGTGTAGCTGGCACCGCAGACACTCATCCAGCCCAGCACAAGCAGTGCAAGGTAAATGCCTATCGTCCACCAGTCCAAAGACTGGAGGATACCTTTCTGATCATCTTTACGTGTTGTTGGCGACATCTACTTATATTGATAATATTACGACTTACAAACTAATATTTACTCTTTATGCTCCGGCTTGGGCTCGCGTTTCGGCTCTCGCTTCGGCTTCTCTGTCTCAACCTTAGGCTCATTATCCTCGATGATTGCAGGGTCATTGAGAGGCTTGCTCTGCTGTTCTTCCTTCTTCTTCTGCTCCGCCTTTGCCTTAGCCTCATCTTCTTTGGCATGCTCACGTGCAAGCTTGTCCTCTTCTGCTTTCTTAATAGAGTCCTTTATTGCTGTTACACGCTTTATCGAATCAAGGCGAAGGGAGTCGGCATGACTCATCGGACGGTTGAAACCATAGTCGATGTGACGATTCGACATCACAACAGCACGCATCGAGTCGCCCGGTGTCAGTTTTCCGTTGACATACTGTTCAATCATCAGCGAGCCTATTGGCACACCGTATGCAGCACCAAATCCTCCATTCTCAACGTAGACCGCAATTGCAATCTTTGGAGTATCAACAGGAGCGAAGCCCATAAATACAGAGTGGTCGCGTCCTTTATTCTGTGCCGTACCCGTCTTACCAGCAAGCTCGTAGCCTGGATGTACCGCAGCATGGCTCGTACCACCCTTTACAGAAGCCTGCATTCCTGCAACGACCCATTCGTATGAAGCCTTCGAGCCTTTCGTATAATGGCGTTTATGGTACTTCTCACCAAGCGGCTTTCCACCAACAGTACTGACGACGTGCGGCGTTATATAGTAGCCACGATTGGCGATTGTAGCTCCGAGGTTTGCAATTTGGAGTGGAGTAAGGTTCACCTCACCCTGTCCGATTGCAATACTAATAACCGACAAAGCGTTCCAACGTCCGAATGCTTTATCATAGAATGTAGAGTTCGGTATCATTCCGCGCTTCTCACCCGGTAAATCTATACCCAGCTTATATCCGAAGCCCATGCTGACCATGTAGTCGCGCCAGACATCCATTGCCTTGCTTGTGCTACCGTATTTCTTGTTGGTAAGCATATAGTAAAGTCCCCAGCAGAAGTATCCGTTACACGATGTTCCCAAGGCAGGAACAACGCTGAGCGGAGACGGATGATAGTGACAGCCGACATGAAGTCCATGGAACTGGAATCCGCCATGACAAGGATACAACGAGTGTATAGGGTCTGTTGTTTTCTCCGTAAGATAGGTAACAGCCTGTCCCGTTTTGAAGGTAGAACCAGGAGGATACTGACCCATTATCGCACGGTTGAGCAACGGTTTTGCAGGGTCAGCCGCCATCTCCTGTTGGTTTTTACCACGCTGACGACCAATCATAATTTGCGGGTCGTAAGTAGGAGAAGAGACCATAGCAAGTATTTCACCCGTTTTTGGCTCAATAGCGACTATCGCACCAAGCTTACCCTGCATGAGTTTCTCTCCAAGGGCTTGAAGTTTAGCATCGAGTCCCAGCTTCAAGTCCTTACCAGGTTGCGGACGCTGGTCGTATTCGCCATTCTGATAATGACCTTTCACACGGCCATGCGCATCGCGAAGCATAATCTGAACACCCTTGACTCCACGCAAATCCTTCTCGTAAGCCTTTTCAATGCCTTGCTTTCCAATATAGTCGCCGGGCTGATAGTAGTCGTCATCCTCAATATCGCTTTGCGAAACCTCAGCCAAATCGCCAAGGACATGCGCGCCAATAGGCAAGGCATACTGCCGGATACTTCTCCGCTGGATATAGAAACCAGGGAAACGGAACAGTTTCTCTTCAAAAGTACTGAAGTCCTTGTCGCTTATCTGACGTAGGAAGAGCTGCTGAGTGAAACGGCTGTAGCCTGGATTCTTGTTCTTGTCCTTGATGTCGTGCATGCGCTTGTCAAAGAACTCACGCGTAATATTCAACGCACGGCACAGCTCAAGTGTATCTGTCCGTCCTTCAGCTTCGTTCATCACCACCATAATATCATAGGCAGGCTGATTGTAAACAAGCAGCTTGCCGTTGCGGTCGGTGATGTTTCCACGCGAAGGAAACTCTATTTTCTTTAGGAAAGCATTCGAGTCGGCGCTCTTTCGATAGTCGTCGCTCATGATTTGCAGTACGAAGAGGCGCACAAGATACATCGCTATGATGGCTATTGCCACCACGCTGAGAACCAGTCTGCGCTTGCCAAGATTATAATCCTTCATCCGCCATTACCTCCTGAAATTCTCTATAACAACAATGAGGATGAAAGTTATGAGCGTACTGCCTCCCACACATTCAAGCCATAGCAAGAAATTGAAGAAGCTGAACATGTCGAGAGTGAAGAAGACGATGCAGAAAGCAAGTGTCATAAAGAACGCATAGTAGCAGAACTGTGCATTACCAAGTGACCGCATGCCAGGTTCAAGGTCGGCAGCAGAGTCGCGTGGGATAAACGGCGCCAAGATATAAGGCTGAACAAAAGCCATCAGCGTCAGCGTCCCACAGTTCACCCCGGGAGTATTCGAGAAGATATCAATTATGAGTCCCAAAACAAATCCCCATATAGGCATGGCCCATCGTGGATAATTGCTTTGGAACAATATGATGAAATAGATGTACAGCAATGGTGTTGCGCACCCGAAAAGATGAATATGATTGAGCACCAATACCTGAACAAGTACCAGCACCAACAACCACAATACTTTTCTTAGACTATCTACGTTCACCTTTTAAAATTGAAATATTGAAAAAACGAAATATTGAAAAGAATATTATCCCTATCAATATATCATCTTATAATCCCTTTATTATTCGTTAGCCTCGCCTTGTATCTTCACTTTCATGGAGTCTTGTGCAGACTTCAACAGTTCAAGGCGTTCCTTGACAGCAGCATCATCAATGACGCATACATCACGAAGATTACCAAAGTCGGTCGAGAGTTTCACTTTCAACCTATAGCTCAGACCATCAGGAGAATTGTAAGCCTTTATGACTTCACCAGCAAGCACACCCGGAGGGAACACCGACGAGTAACCGCTTGTCACAATACGGTCGTGGATGCGGAACTTAGCGTGGCGGGGAACATCCTCCAGCCACGCAATGTCAGAAGCACCACCGTGCCACCGCAGGTAGCCGAAATAGCCGCGTCCAGCAATGGCGCAACTGATGTTCGACTCACTGTTAAGCACCGGAATGACGACAGCGTAATGCCGTGAAGCCAAATAAACGATGCCTACAATGCCACCACCGCAGGCAACGCCCATGTCCTCATGCACACCATCGGCAGTGCCTTTGTTGATGGTGATGAAGTTCTGAGGCTTGTCAACAGAGTTGTCAACGACCTTCGCCGGTATAAGGCGGAAGTCGCTGAGCATCTGCAACTGTCCTTTATGCATGAAGTCCTTGCCCAGCGTCTTGTCATAAACACGCGCTTGCAAGTCGCTCACCTGATGCTCAAGGTAGAGGTTACGCTGAGTGAGTTCCTGATTGACTTTCGTAAGACTGAAGAACGACTCCACACTGGAACGTGCTGACAGTACTGCCCCTGCCGCATCGTTAGCGGTCGAGAACCAGACACTGCCCTGATAGTTGTTGTACTTGAAGAGCAGCACAAGGCTGATAACTTCGAGTGCGACAAATACAAACCAGTGCTTGAACCTTGCTATGAATTCTGCTAAGTTGTGCATTCACCCCACGAAATAACCTGAAACTCAAAAACCTCTTTAAATCAAATCCAAAACAACAGTTCTCTTCCCAACGAAATTATCTCATCAGGAACGAGAAGTTGTCGATATTCTTCAATGCAATGCCAGCACCCTTTGCAACGCTGTGCAGTGGGTCGTCAGCAACATGGAACGGAATATTAATCTTGCTGTACAGACGCTTGTCGAGTCCACGAAGCAAAGCGCCACCACCTGTAAGATAGATACCGTTCTTCACAATATCAGCATACAGCTCAGGAGGTGTGCTCTCGAGTGCTGACAGTACGGCATTTTCTATCTTTGCAATTGTCTTGTCAAGGCAGTGAGCTATTTCCTGATAGCAGACAGGCACTTCCATAGGCAGAGCAGTGATACGGTTAGGACCATGTACGATATAATCGTCTGGTGCCTCATCGCCCAAATCTGTAAGAGCAGAACCAACATGCAGCTTTATGCGCTCAGCCATACGCTCGGAAACCTTTACGTTATGCTGACGGCTCATGTACTCCTGAATATCTGCTGTGAGGTCGTCGCCGGCAACACGGATTGAGTTGTTACTGACAATACCGCCAAGCGAAATAACGGCAATCTCCGTAGAACCACCACCTATATCGACAATCATATTGCCTTCTGGTGCCTCTACATCAATACCGATACCAAGGGCAGCAGCCATTGGCTCAAAGATGAGGTAAACATCACGACCGTCAGCATGCTCGGCAGAGTCGCGTACGGCACGAAGCTCAACCTCAGTGCTGCCTGAAGGAACGCCGATAACCATGCGGAGAGTCGGCTGGAAGAGATGGCGACCGGTGTGAACCATCTTGATAAGGCCGCGCATCATCTGCTCGCAGGCAGTGAAATCGGCAATCACGCCGTCACGCAGAGGACGTATCGTGCGGATGTTCTCGTGGGTTTTCTCGTACATCATCTTAGCCTCGGTACCGACAGCTATCATTTTGTCGGTACGCCGGTCGAGGGCTACTACTGATGGCTCGTCAACAACAATCTGGTCATCACTGATAATGATTGTGTTGGCTGTTCCAAGATCCATTGCAATGGGTTGGATAAATGAAAAGAAACGCATATATGCTTTATTATATAAAATGTGTATTGTATCTGAAAACTACTTCATGCTTGCTTAGCGAACCACTCATGGATAGCAGTATCGTACAGGCTGCTGACGCCGAAGGCGCGCTCAGCAAAGAGACGACGGTCTTCGATTTCGCTCTGTGCACCGTTCTTCTTAAGCAACTCTACGAGTACTGGATACTCTGCCTTGCTCGGGATAATGACAACATCACGGAAATTCTTGGCTCCGGCGCGAATCAGCGAAATACCGCCTATGTCTATCTTCTCGATAATCTCCTGCTCGCTGGCTCCGCTGGCAACGGTCTGTTCAAACGGATACAAGTCAACGATAACGAGGTCTATAGGTGTAATGCCATACTCCGTCATCTGTGCCTGATCGTCAGGATTATCGCGGCGTGCGAGGATACCACCGAAAATCTTAGGGTGCAGGGTCTTCACACGACCGCCGAGAATACTCGGATATGTTGTCACGTCCTCGACTTTCTCACAATCGTAACCAAGTGATTCTATGAACTTTTGCGTACCGCCGGTACTCAGCAGCTTAACGCCAGCCTCGTTCAGACGGGCAAGGATATCCTCAAGGCCATCCTTGTGGAAAACCGAGATAAGCGCGGTTTTTATCTTTCTTGTTTCTGCCATTTTCTATGTCGACTTAAATGATGATTTTAACTCATTGTACTTTTAAGACTGCAAAAATACAAAACTTCCTTGATACGGCAAAAACAAAATTCCGAATTTTATCTAAAACTTTATATCTTTTTGACTAAGGGCAAATTATTTATTATTCCTTTTCAAAGGTTTGACTTAATCACAGTTGATAAACAAGACCGAATCAGAATTCTGATTTTATACAACTTAACATTTCATTGCGAAAAGTTCGCAACGAAAAGTTCGCAATGAGCACTATCCACAATTTAATTTTCCTTCCAGAATCCCGGGGTGAAGAGGACGAGGACGCTGAAGATTTCAAGACGCCCGACGAGCATAAGGAACGAACAAACCCACTTGGTCCATTCCGGAAGAATAGCCCACGACATCGTCGGGCCAATCTCCAAACCGAGCGTCGGACCCACATTACCAAGGCTACTCAACGTAATCGTCACGGCATTGGTATTGTCGATACCGGCAGCTATCATGATAAAGGCACACACCAACGCAAGGAACAGATACAACCCGATGAACGCCAGCAACGCAACCCGCTTCCGCTGAGGCACGTTAATGCCGTCAATCTTCATTGGCAGAACAGCGTTAGGATGCAGTATCTGCTTGAATTCGTTACGGATAACTTTCAGCACCATCACACTTCTAATACTCTTTATACCACCACTCGTACTGCCTGAGCAGCCACCGATGAACATACAGACTGCAAGTATCACCCAAGTGACATGCGGCCACTTCGAAGCGTCATCGTTGAACAGTCCCGTCGTTGTCATGAAGCTGACAACCTGGAACGCCGCAGAGCGGAACGCATGCTCCAAATCGTAGTGGTTGCGACCTATGAGCTCCAACATTATGAACAAAGTGAACAGCAACGTGGAGACGGAATAGAACTTGAACTCAGCCGAACGGAACAGTCTACGGATCTTCAGCTTCGCCACAGACATGTATAGTAGCGTGAAGTTGACACCGGAAAGAAAGCAGAATATGATACTGACATAATCCTCAGCCGGATTATTGAACGCCTCAATACTACCGGAGGACGTCGCGAAACCACCCGTAGCCGTTGATGTCATGGCATAGTTGACAGCGTCGAACAAGTCCATACCACAAAGCCAGTAGCAGAACACGCACGCCACGGTCAGTACGAGGTAAATACTCCAAATCCATTTCGCACTCGTGCTAAGCCGCGGTTGAAGTTTAGTATTGAACGGTCCGGTTGCCTCAGCAGCGAAAATCTTCACTGACCCGCCAACCATCGACGGCAGGACGGCAATCGTAAAGAACACGATACCCAAGCCGCCAATCCACTGTGTCAGCGAACGCCACAGCAGAATGCCACGCGGCAGGTCCTCAGGCTTGTCTATAATGGTCGCGCCTGTCGTGGTAAATCCAGACATAGTTTCGAAGAAAGCATCGGTGAATGTCATCGACGCATTGTCGAAGAGGAACGGCAGCGTACCGAAGAAAGAATACAGCACCCATGTCACTGTGACGACGAAGTAAGCCTCGCGCCTTCCCAGCGACGTACTGGCATTCCGTCCGAACACACGGAACAGTTCGCCGGAAACAATAAGTATAAGAATGCTCCACACGAAAGGCATCACATCAGAGCCATGATTGCAGATTGCGACGATGAGACAATAGAACATCAGCGTTGCCTCCAACCAAAGCAGCGAGCCAAGTATCTTGCTTATAATCTTATAGTTCAACATTGTAAACTACTTCCTATACAACACCACGGACATCATTTAAACAACTTCTCTATATTACGCAAGTCGGTGTTATGAGTGAAAATGACGACAGAGTCGCCGGCTTGTATTTGTGTATTACCTGATACCAGCATTCCTTTCTCGTCCCGGACGAGTCCACCGATGGTGATACCCTTCGGCAGTCCCAAGTCTTTCACGGGCTTGCGGGTTATCTTCGAGCCCTCGGCAGGGATGAACTCGGCAACGTCGGCATCGGCAGTAGGCAGGAAGCGGACGTTGTAGACATTGGTGTCGAGCAACATCTGGTAGATATAGCTTGCCGTCGTTATCTTCTTGTTGATGATAGTACCGATGTCAAGGCTCTCAGCCATACTGACATAGTCGACATTCTCAACCATTGCGACAGTCTTCCTCACACCCATGCGCTTTGCCGTCAGACAGGCAAGGATGTTGGTCTCGGCATTCGTCGTCAGCGCCACGAAAGCCTGTGTGTTGCGTATGCCTTCCTCCACGAGCAGCGACAAGTCACGGCCGTCGCCGTTTATGACAAGCGTATCTTCGTCAAGGGCTTCATTGAGGTACTCGCACCTCTTGTAGTCCTTTTCTATTATCTTCACGTTCATGTACTCGGGAATCATCTTCACCGCACGGACGGCAGTGCTTCCGCCACCCATTATCAGTACATTCTTCACGTCGGCATAATGCTCTTTTCCTACAATCTTCCTTATATAAGGAATATAGTTCTTCGTCGTCATGAAGTAAGCCATGTCGAAGAGCTTCAGCGAGTCGTTACCTCCAGGGATTATCGTCTCGCCTCCACGGCGAATGGCCACGATATGGTACGGGTCTTCCGGACCGCTTATGTCCTTCAGTGGCTGGTTCAGAATCTGACAGCCTTCACGCAGTTTTATGCCGAGCATGACGAGCTCACCATTGTGGACGTCCCACCGCTGGCGCACCCACGACATCTTCAAGCCGTTTATGATGTCCTTCGCGGCGAGCATCTCAGGGTAGATAATACTGTCGACGCCCATTTCCTTGAAGAACGCCTGGTCGGTCAGCTCGGTGTATTCCGGGTCGTCAATCTTTGCCACAGTCTTCCTTGCTCCAAGCGCATGCGCCATTGTACAAGCCGTCAGGTTGGCGGTCTGGTCTGCTGTGACGGCAATGAACAAATCGGCATTCTCGGCTCCAGCGTCACGAAGGGCACGCGGACTGGTGCATGAGGCATCCATCGTCAGCAAGTCGTAGTTGCGGTTCAACTGCTCCAGAGCCTCATTGTTGGTATCGAGTATCGTTATATCGTAATTGTTGCGCGACAGAAGTTTGGCAAGATAACTGCCTATTGCCGACGCTCCGGCTATTATGATTTTCATTGTTCAATATCCTTTCCGCCGATCATGGCTTTCTTTATTTCGTTCTTTATGCTTGCCTCGTCGAGTCCGCAGAGGGCATGCAACTGCGCCACCGTGCCTTGCTCGACGAATTCGTCAGGAAGTCCGAGACGAACAACGGTAGGCTTGTAGCCGTTGTCGTCCATCCATTCTAGTACGGCGGAACCCATTCCGCCATTTCTCACTCCGTCCTCAACTGTTATAATTGTGTCGGCGTTGTTGCCAACTTCGGTCAGCAATGCCTCATCGAGTGGTTTCAGGAAGCGCAAATCGTAGTGTACAACTTCTCCGTTCACAGTCTCGTCATCGGCAATCTCTGTCATGACATCCTCGACATCATTGCCAATCGGACCAATGGAGATTACCACCACGCGATTGCCTTCGGCGTGTTTTACATGCGAGAGTCTGCGGCCCGTGCCTACCTCAACCTCTTCCAACGGGCAACGCCAGTCGGTAAGCCGGCCGCGACCTCGTGGATAACGGATGACGAACGTTCCCTTGCCGGGCAACTGTGCGGTAAACATCAGTCTGCGCAGCTCGCGCTCGTCCATCGGTGACGATATCGTAAGATTAGGTATCGGACGCAAAGCCGCCATATCGAAGGCACCGTGGTGGGTGGCTCCGTCCTCGCCGACGAGTCCTGCCCTGTCGAGACAGAGCGCTATTGGGAGGTTCAGTATAGCTGCATCGTGGATTATATTGTCGTAGGCACGCTGTGCAAAAGCGCTGTAGATATTGCAGAACGGCATCAGACCGTCCTTTGCCATTCCGGCTGAGAAAGTAACGGCATGTCCTTCGGCGATACCGACATCGAACGTGCGCTCAGGCATTGCCTTCATCATTATGCACATTGACGAGCCCGTAGGCATGGCTGGAGTAACGCCGACTATCTTCGGGTTCTTGCGTGCCAGCTCAAGCAGCGTCTCACCGAATACTTCCTGATACTTTGGAGGCAGACCGCTGTTGGTCTCGGTCATGCGCTGTCCGGTCTTCGGGTCGAACTTACCCGGAGCATGCCAGATGGTAGCGCTCTCTTCCGCAGGCTTATAGCCTTTACCCTTAATGGTGTGGAGATGCAGGAGCTTCGGTCCTTTCATATCCTTCAACTGACGGAGGATACGCACCAAATCCATGACATTGTTGCCATCGAAAGGTCCGAAGTAGCGTATGTTCATACCCTCGAAGATATTCTGCTGATGGCTCAGCGCACCCTTCAAGGCGTTGTTAAGGCGTATTATTCCCTTACGGCGCGCGTCGGAAAGCATACCCTTGGCATGCAGCCACTGACTTGCCTTAAAACGCAGTTTGTTGTAAGTCTCTGTTGTATCGAGGTTCAGGAGGTACTTCTCCATTCCACCAACAGCCCTGTCAATCGACATGTCATTGTCGTTGAGGATAATGAGAAGGTCGTTAGGCTGACTGGAAACGTTGTTGAGTCCTTCGTATGCGAGTCCGCCACTCATTGCTCCGTCACCGATGATTGCCACCACATGGCGGTGCTTGTGTTGCAGTTTTGCAGCCACAGCCATACCGAGCGCTGCTGATATAGAGTTGCTGGCGTGGCCACAAGTGAACGTATCGTACTCACTCTCCAATGGTGAAGGGAACGGGCGCAGTCCACCCATCTTACGGTTCTCCGAGAAGCGGTCGCGCCGTCCCGTCAGTATCTTATGCCCGTAAGCCTGATGTCCGACATCCCAGACGAGCCTGTCGTCAGGGGTATTGAACACGTAATGGCAAGCCACGGTAATCTCAATGGCACCAAGACTTGAAGCCAGGTGACCGGGATTAACGCTCAGTTCGTTAACGATATAGTGGCGCAGCTCTTCGCAGACCTCAGGCAACTGTGTCACCTTAAGTTTCCGCAAGTCCGCCGGGGAGTTTATCTTGCTTATGAAATTAAATGTTTTCTCGTCTAACATTTTGCCTAGTAGCACGAATAACCGTGCAAAGGTAGTGCAAACCGAGCACAATACAAAATAAAACGCGAAGTTTTATTTTTATTGTCGAGGTGCAGCCTACCTTATTTAAAGGTAGTGCAAACCGAGCACAATACAAAATAAAACGAAGGTTTTTTCCTCACCAAGCCTCCCCCAAGGGGAGGATGTTTAATCACCTAATGCCTGCTTGAGCATAACTTGTATCACATCTACTGAATGAGTCGAAAAGTGGATAAAATTAAAAAAATCCAACATTTCCTTTGCCGTTTCATACATTCATTGTATCTTTGTCACCGAAACATCAATAACATTAACACATACACCTAATTCTATTATGCACAAAAGAATTTTATTATTTGCAATAGCATTCACGCTCTGCTGCATCTGCAATATTACGGAGGCATACTGCTCTACTAACGACAATAACCCATCATCAAACATTTCCGTTCGCTTCGTCAAAGTCAACGACTTATCAACACTGCAAGAAGGTGACGAACTGCTCATAGTCAACGAGGAACACAAAATGGCTCTTGGGGCAAAGGAAGAGTCCTACTTCGGAGCTGTTAGTGCGACATTCCTTGACGATGGCTCTGTTGTTGCAGACGGTGCAACGACTGTAACTCTCGAGGGAAGCGCAAGCAGTGGAAGGCTAAAGACACAACAATACGGATATTTGTCTGTACGCACAGCACAATCATACGAAGAACTAACAACATCCACAGCCAAGAATCCTGTCAATTCGACGACGAATGTCAGTCTGAATATGAAGAAGAACAATAGCGTTTCAATTCTTTTTATAGGAGCGAAAAAGTACTTACGCTATAACCCAAATACAAAATACTTCAAATGCTATCACATGGGTCAGGACAAGCAAAATGACATTCATCTATACAAGAAAGTCGAAGGCATCGCAATAACCGTCGGCAGTACCGGATACGCAACAACATACTACAGCAACCGCTCACTGAAGTTACCGGCAGGCATAACGGCATATACATACACCATGATGGACGGAGTGCTCGCCATAAGCCACAGATACAGCACGGGCAACGTAGTCCCCGCAGGCACGGGCATCGTCATCAAAGCCGAAGAGCCAGGAACCTACACGCTGACGACATCAAACTCCGATGATGCCTCATGGGCAGACCCCGACAACATGCTGCGTGGCTCTGACGACGTCTCTATTACTGAAGGTGGCGCAAAATACTACAAGCTGACGACGAAGAACGGCAAGAACGTTGGCTTCTACTGGGGAGCGAAAGATGGCGCGGCATTCAGCAACGGAGCCCACAAGGCTTACCTTGCCATTCCTGCCGGAGAGTCGTCGAATGCTAAGAGCGGCTATTCCTTCGGTGATATCACCAACGCCATCAGCTCCATCGACGTCAATGTCTCTCCCGACATCACTGCTCCGATGTACAATCTTTCCGGTCAGCGTGTCACCTCATCCTACCATGGCATCGTAATCCAAGATGGCAGGAAGTTCATAACGAAATAAAGGAAGGAAAAGATGATGCCGACCGACCAAGTACCGAACAAGTTAACCGAACAAGTTAGTGAATCAGAACGCAAGCTAATAATTCAATTAGGCGACCAACAGTTATCAGCGAAGGAAATAATGGAAGCTATTGGACTAAAGCATCGGCCTACATTACTATATAACTACATCGAACCTGCCATTAACGACGGCATCATTACATTATTATATCCAAACAGTCCGCGTCATCCACGCCAGAAATACAAATTGACCGTCAAAGGTCTTGCACTTCTACACGAATTGACAAGTATCTAATATCCGTGTCATTCGCAACATCCGATGTTGAGCACGAAAGCACCGATGTTTGCACGAAAGGCACGATATTAGCAGCATTCGATGTAAAGACATTTCAAACGATGGTATAGTAAAATTCGTTGTTGCAACTTATTGACTGTCAGCGCCCCCACGAAAGCATAGGTTTTGAGTTGCAAAAGATAAGGTTTGAGGTTGCAAGAGATAAGGTTTCTCGTTGCAAAACCTCACCTTTCGCAAGCCCATTCGGCAACTACCAAGAAGTTGTAAAAATTTAGCCATCAGACATCATTACACGCCTATATCCACTGCAGGGACAGCCCACAAAATCATTAAATTTATTTACTGATTTTAAGGCTACACCAATCACAACCACCACGCTCATTACACGCTTTACCCACAAGACTAATCAACACCCCTCCCATTACTTTTAGCCCTCACTTCGTTCAGCAGTGACCTTCGGTTCGGGAGGGCTTGGGTAGGCTTTTGTGAAAAAACATGGGCAAATATTTCTTGATGTAAATCATTATTCGTAAATTTGCAAACGCATAAGGTGCGAAAGCGCCAAGTGCAGGACTTCTGCCAACAGATGCTTTTGAGGTTACTCTCAATTGCAAACAAAGGCTTAAGTTCATTTTATTTTTGTGGGTGAATAGATTTCGTATCTAATTCTAAGAAGTTCAGAACTTAAATATCCGACCAGATTTTAAAACGGTGAACTTCGGAGGAACAGGATGCGCCTGTATAGGCGTACCCTTTTCCTTCTGTTCTACCGTTTAGGCCTTCTTTGGTCGGATAGCCTTAGTTCTGGAACAGAAAGGAAAAGTGGTACGCTTTCTTTTTGTCTGAACTAATATACAGGAGCAAAGAATGTTTAAAATAATATGGGACAAGGAACACAATGGCATCAAATTAACGATGAGGCCTGGTGATGAAGCATTAAATGTTTCACCACGTCCCGTATTCTATGAAGAACTTGACAATCTTGGGCTGGATGAAGCAGGCTGGACCTATCCCAAGACTAAGGAGCCTCTACTTTGGGCTTGCGAAAGGCGCTATTTTTACAAAGGCGTCTTGGTTCTTGAGGTAAAAGGAGGGAATGTTTATGATGAGCCTAAAGTTGAAATAACTCCTAATGGCAAGAATCTTTTTCTTACCCCAGTTGATATGCAACAACTCCGGAAAGAAAACCAAGAAACAATGTTCTTGTTAGAGCACGAGGCAATGGATTTCATTGACTCAACATATCGCAAATACAAGAATATAAAAAGAGTTGCAGCAAAGAATCCTCAAATTGACTTTCAAACATTAGCGGCACATCAAACGAAACGCACTAAGAAAGAGCATGTTGTTGTGCGTGAAGACTGTGACAGCTTTGATGTTATGCCTCTAAGTGAAGCCGAAAAAGAAGGTAAGCAACCTGTTTTAAGCAGTAAAATTGACATGTTTATATCATCGTTCTCAGGAGGCAAAGATTCAGAAGTGCTGCTTGATTTAGTATCACGAGTAGTACCAGAAAACGATCTTATTGTTATCTACTCAAATACGGGTTACGAATTACCTACATCACTAAACCACTACCAAGAAATAAGGGAATACTATAAAGATAAATATCCTCATCTTAAATTCTATACTGCATCAAACCATCAATCGGTATTGCATTATTGGGATGTGATAGGTGCACCAAGCAGAATACATAGGTGGTGTTGCAGTGTTATGAAGTCAGCTCCTTTAAGCAAAAAACTAAAGGAGATAAAAGGTGATGGCAAGCAACCGCATGCTATTTTATTCGATGGAGTAAGAGCCGAGGAAAGTCCAAGTCGCTCAAATAGAAGCAAGATAGGTAAAAATGTAAAGCACACTAACATAATCAATGTCAGTCCTCTTCTTGAATGGAATTCAACTGAAATTTACCTTTATATAATGCTTCGTAATTTACCAATAAACGAAGCTTACAGAAAGGGTCTGTCTCGCGTTGGGTGTGTACTTTGCCCTTATTTCTCAGGTTGGAGTGAAAACATGTGCGGTTTGTTGTTTAAAGACACTATGAAACCATTTATCAACAAACTCGAAAACATATTGACAGAAGCGAAAGTTAGCGGAGTAAAAAACTACATTAAGAAAGGAAAGTGGAAAATGCGAGCTGGAGGCAGGGATGTCAAGAACTCTTCAAGCGTTAACTTTATTTCTGCGTCGCCAGATTTCAAAGCAATAATAAAAAATCCACAAGAAGAACTTTTAACATGGCTTAAAGTCTTAGGTGAATTAACCATACGCACAGAAGACAATGTGCATTACTGCACATTTAGATACAAGAAAAAGATTTATAACATTTGTATCACGGAGAATAGAGACAATACCGTAATTATTGATGTCAAAAATATCGGAGATGACGTGATTTTTATAAGCCATCTTAAAAAGGTTATCTACAAGGCCACCTATTGCTCTCATTGTGAAGTTTGCGAAGTTGACTGTCCTTCAGGGGCACTAAGCGTGGTTCCTTATGTGACAGTAGACGAAAAGAAATGTATTCACTGCTTTAAATGCATGGATTTTAATTATAAAGGATGCATAACAGCAGATTCTGTAAATATATCAACTGGAGAAAACAACAATATGAACAACGTATCTATGAAATCCGGAATAAACAGGTATAATGATGGTATGGGGCTACGCAAAATTTGGCTTGACAAATATTTCAAGAACCCCGAACACTTTTTTGACGATGATTCACATGGTCTAAACCCAAAATATCAGATACCACCCTTTATCAACTGGTTAAAAGAGTCCGAGATTATTAACAAAGAAAATAAGCAAGAGTCCGAATTAGGCAGACTTTTAGAGGCAAAATATCATGAAGAACCCAACAAGGTTTGGGAAATCATATTTATAAATTTGTGCTATAACTCAGAAATTTGCAAATGGTTCTATTCCCATATTAACTTTGAGAACAACTACACTCAACAAGAGTTGTTTGCAATACTTCAAGACAGTTATCCTGACTTAAAAGACAGAACTCTAAAGAATCCTCTTCATTCTCTAATAAACACATTTAAAGAGAGTCCTTTAGGGTCTGAAGTGCCTGTTGGTAGAATCATTACTGTTAACAGGAAACCGATTATCAATAGAAAAGCCTTTACAGACGTTTCGTTGGTAGCAATAGCCTATTCTCTTTATAAATATGCTGAGCATCAAGAACGGCATGACCTGACGGTATCCGAGTTCTATAATGAAAATCAGACAGATGGAATTTATCGTCAGTTTGGCATTGACAAGGAGAGTTTAGAGAAGAAACTTCGTACATTGCAGGAAGAAAGCCATCATGTCCTTAGTGCAGACCTGAACATGGGGCTTGACAACATAAACCTTCGTGATGATTTGACTTCTTTGGACATACTGAAGATGTTACTATAAGCAACTATCACCAATAAAACAAACCTATATGAAATATTCCGACTATATTACCATTCAAGACTTCATGCCCGTCTATGACATGAAGGCCGAAGGTGAGGGAGCATGGCAATCTTTTATCCCGACAAAACAATTTTGCAACGTTCTTAACAGTGCCATTAATGACATAACGACAGAGAAGAAAACAGAAAGAAAAAGTATTTGGCTAAGAGGAACATTTGGAACAGGAAAGAGTCATGCCAGTTCCGTAATAAAACATCTTCTATGCGATGATTATGAAAAGATAGAAAACTATCTTTCAAACATAGAAGATGCAAACCTAAAGGGCAAAGTTGAAAATCTAAGAAAAGGCAAAAGATATTTTCCTGTTGTCTTAAAGGGCGTAGAGGGTGCTTATGACATTCCCTCTTTCTCTCTTTCGTTGCAAAAGGAAACCAAAAAAGCTTTATCCGAGGCTGGTTATGACGACATCGTGGTAAAGTCGGATTTCGAAGCCGCTGATACATGGGTTGAAGAACATCGTCAGTATACAGAAGATGTCATTACAAAGTATGACGAATTGAGTGCGATAGCATCCACTCCTGACAAAGTCATTGCAAAGCTCAAAGCTGACGATGCTGAAACTTATTTACAGCTATCAAATGCTTTACGCGACTCTATGGATGTACAGCTTTCCAAAGTCAGTATCAGTGAATGGCTAGAGCAGATGGAACATGCCATTGAGGAGCAAGGCATTGCAGACGGACTTATTATATTCTGGGATGAATTTACATCTGTAATGGATACAATTAAGAGCGACCGTATCAATGTATTACAGAATATAGCAGAAAAATCCCAACACTGCAATTTGTTCCTTTTCTTAATCTCACACAGAACTGAGCAGCAGAGTCTGGATAACCGCGGTAAAGACATATCAAAGATGAGCGATCGCTTTGATATCAAGGATTATCGTATGGACGAATTATCGACATACGTTATAATGCGTCACACATTCAGAATCAACAAGGAAAACACTACAGAATATGAGCTGCTAAAATATGTCAGAACCGACAAATTTAACGAACTGCTATCCTATCTAAGTGAGAATGGAACGGAGGAAGAAGAGAAGAGTATATCTAATCTTTTCCCTCTGCATCCATATACCGCATACTTATGTTCTAAATTATCCAATCAAATAGGCTCAGCCAACAGAACTGTCATTAAATTTATGAATGACAAAAATGCAGGCTTCCCTAAGTTCATAGACGATGAAACAGCCTACGACCAAAAGAGATTATTGACAGCAGACTGGCTATGGGACTTCTTCTATGATGAATTCGACACAGACCCATCATGCAGTATCTTTACCAACACTTACCGTACTTACGAATCTCAAGTTGCAACAAAGACAGATGGATATCTAAGAGTTTTCAAAGCAATACTTTTGCTTAATGCTATTAACTCGAAATTTGACAATTCAGCAGAAGTAGACATAAAACGTCTTGTCCCCAATGACAACAATATAAAGTATATTTTTGAAGGGGACCCAATAGAGGGTAAAATTGATGAAATATTAGACTTTCTTGATGAAAGCAACATTATCCCAAGAAACGTATTCGGTGATTTTAAGATACAATTCAGTACTTACAACCCAAAAGAGATTGCAAATGCAAAGAATACGGTTCAAGCAAGCTATAAGAACGCCGTACAATTCTTAAGCTACAACCAATCCGCCAAGTATGATATTGTAAGATTGTTCTCCGTTTATGAACATCTGTACCGACGTTGCGATGTGCAATTGTATGCTTGCGAAGAACAAGAAGCCGTACTTAGGAGCAGACTTAACAAGTACATGGAGACAAAGCCAAACAATCTGCACATAGCCTTATTCCTCTCCATCAGCGACGAATCTCGCGATGCCATTCTTTATCGCATTAAGGAATTTGCCGAAGAATTCAAGGACGCTATCCTCATCGTTCCAGAAGAACCTATGGGCAAAGACGTTGAGGTCAAATTTATTGATGTTCTTGCAAATATGCAAGTTGCTAAAACCCATTTCAACGATAATGCTGTATCCGAATATGACAAAACGGCGAAGAAATATATTGACACATGGGTTCAACGCATAAAGCATGGAAACTACATCGTTTATTTTAATCGTGAAAGATTTGATGGGAAAGGGTATCTCGGTGATGTTGACAACTTTATCAATGAGACCCTTAGTCCCAAGATATTCACTGCAGGCTTAGAAACTGTAAAGAAGTTCCATGACGTTTCCATGACATTCTTCCAAGACAAGAATTACCCCAAACTTGTTATTAATGTTCTTCAAGCAAAGAATCGTGATAGTTTGAAAAACTTCTCCGGTGATGCCATACCTGCAAAATATATCTTTGAGGATGAAAATGGGAACAATATTGTAGACGAAGAATGTAATCTTTATGATTCTGTAAAAGATGGAGATTATTGGATTGCAAAGGTATGTAAGGAAATGGACAAGCTGATGGAAAAAGCGCGAAAAGAATATCAAGATAGATTTTCTTTATCAGCAGTTTTATCCCCGTTTATGTACAAGCCATTCGGTTTCTTCCCTTCTAAAGCCAATTGGGTAGCTCTTGCCTTTGCCTTGCGAAAATACAAAGACGACTTGTTCTTGCCATCAACAGCTCAACCCGTCTCAGACGAAAAGCTACGGGAAATGGTCACTGTATTATTTAAGATGTGGGCCGATGGCGATGACAGCGCAAACAGCAAGTTAAACCTTCGTTTTGGTTCACCAGAAGAAAGCAAGCTAAAGAATCTCATAGCTGAAGTGTTCAACCTTAAGGACATCATGAGTCCAGACGAAAATAAGAGTCTTGCCAATGCAAAATGGGGTGTCCAAGAATTCTGCAAAAGGAAAGCAAAGCAACCATTGTGGACATTGAAGTATTGTGACAATATCAGCAACAATCTCATAGAAGTCATAGATCAACTTATTGACCTCTTCGGGCAGGAAGCGCCTAAGACTGATAGAATCAAGGAGTTGACCCGACTTATTGAAACCTCAAAAATCGATTTGTTTCAGTTGGTTGCTAACACAGCGAACTATGAAAACGGTTTCTATAATTTCGTAAAAGGGTTGGATAATGTCCAAATTAATGACGAATGGTGGGATGAACTTATCAAGGATGTTAACACTCTTCCTTCTGAAGTTGCTTTTAGGAAAGAAAGTGATGTTCAAACGAAAGTTCTTAACTTTTACATTTCCAAGATAAAACAACAAAAACAGAATGACTCTGACGATGAAGAAGCGAAGGACGATCATTCGTCTACCAATAATAGATATGAAGACCATAGAGACACCGGACCTGACACTTCTGTTCATGAGATAGACCATGCAACTATTGAGCAAGCTAAAATGAAAATCAGTAGTACGAAAATGCCAAATATTTTCTGGCAGAAATTCGTTATGGATTTGGTGGAGGCCTACCCTGAATCAGCAGAATATATAGCCGATAATTTGGAATAATAGCTAAAGCCTATGGACACGCAAGATAAAATTATAGAATTCGAAAGCCTAGAAGAACTACAAAAGGCTATTGCAGAAGATGCCACTACCAATGATGTTTTGGCACGGCGATACCCTGTACGGTTTATAATGCTTGATAACTTCAAGACTTTTACAGATTTAACTACTTTCTTGTTGGAGAAAGACGTTAAACCTGTTAATCTTGAAGATGTAATAGATGAGAACACACCCGACGAGTGGATAACTGTCGACATGATAAAAGAAGTTATATCCAACTGTACCGTGTCCTCTTTAATCACACCTTTTTCCGAGTTAGTAAGATTCTATGACGACAAACGGTTCCGAGGCTTCTTTAACGAAGTCAGTCTATACGAATGTCAGAAGTATCCAAACATTAGAATATACTTGCCAATAATAGGACTTGAGAATCGTTTTACGGATTTTCTTAGGCATTTCGGACGAATTCAAGAGAGTGCGCCAATATGGAAATGCAATACTGGAAAACAAACAGTAAATGTTTACTTAACAAAGCTTACTGAATTCAAGATTCCTGAAAAGAAAGACACATGTGTACTACACAATCTAAGAGAATGGTTAAGATTTTGGAAGACTACTGCTCCTAAAAACAAAGTTATATGTCAGTCAAAGCCTTTATATGCTTATGACAAGTATGCGAAACCTGACAACATATTTGTTTTCAATAAAATTGGCAATGCCCATGATTTCATAACCAACTTCTATGAATTGAACATCCCTATCGCTTACAAGCCGGAAGAAGAGGCTTACTGGAAAGAGCTGTTATCTTATATCTCAGATTGGAGGAAGAATTTCTTCAACTTTACAGAATTTATCAAGAAACATTTCAACAAAATCTCTTTCAGTTCTTCCGATGCACTTGAAACATGGGGCAGCAGAACGAGTAGTAAGTTTGACCGCTGGATATTAAAAGGTTTTTTGGAAAGTTCACAGGAAATTGCAGATAAGCCGTATTTCTCTCTATGCCTTAGCGAGATACAGGAATATGATAAGCCTGAGAATTTATTTATAAGCATCGCGGAACGAATTTTTTATGGAACAGAGTTTAATGCTCAACAAAAGTTACAATTCGCCAAAGAAAGAAAGGAAGACATGCGTTCACAGAAGGCTTTATTCCATAATAATGTGCCTTTAACATCACAAGAATGGATAAAAAACAAGATTATTGAGAAAGTCAGGACACAAAACAATTTATCTGTAGCAATAAGTTTGTGTACAGGGTGTTTTGACTTTGAGAAGATATTATTCCTTGGTTGGTATGCAAATCATGAAAACAATGACTTTAGTTTTAATATTCTCCAAGAATATTATCCTGAATTATCAAATTATTTGAAAGTTCAAAAACCAATCAATCTACCTTCAAATCAATCTTGGGCTATTGATTATCTAAGGGAATACAGAGAGGCAAAAGTAAAGGATAGATTAACTGACGATGTACTAAGAACTATTTCAGAACGTAATTGCGATGATGTTCATTTCTATGAATGGTATCACGCTTTTAAGAATGAACACGAGTTACTTGCTATGTCTGAGAACAACAAAAGATTAAAACCTGACAAAATCTATTGGTTAGACGGGCTTGGAGCTGAGTTCTATTCTGCTGTCAAATATTTCGTTATGTCAGAACATAGTAACTTCGAAATAATATATTCAGAATTTGGTAGAGCGAACATACCATCTTCAACGGATTTAAACCGTTTCGAAGGAGAAAATGTTATACATAAGAGGGAACTTGATGACAAGGGACACGACTCAAATCTTTACAAGCCATATCAAACGCTAATAGAAGAATTAGACATAATAAAGAGCTTCATACATGACATAATTAATAACAATCGAAATCATCTTTGTACAATCGCAATAGTTTCTGATCATGGAATGACCGCACTCTCCAGAAAAGCCAAATCAAAAAAGTACAACAATGCAGAACATGAAGGAAGATTTCTGAAAGTAGAAGGCAAGAAAGGAGAGAATGACAAGGACTACATATTCCACACAAATGAAACTGACGGTCAGCTATACAAGGTTGCACTTAATCATTCATCTTTAAGATATGTGCCAACACATGAAGTTCATGGAGGCTGTACTCCTGAAGAAGTTTTAGTTCCATTTTTCATATTATCAAATAAAAAAGACGAAATACAAGATTTCAAAGTTACATTAGTAAACGAAAAAGTTGCAATTAGTGATGGTAAAATATCCGTAGAAATTATGCCGGAGCCAAAGTCCGCTCGTCTCACTTATAATGACAAGACATACCAGATGGAACGTAGCGGGACTTTATGGTCTGCGATTGTTGACAATCCTACTGAAGGCAAGCACAAGTTCACAGTTTTGCCAGAAGGTGGATACAATAAAGAATTGGAAATAGAATTTTACGGTATCGGTTTTTCCAATTCTGATATTAATAATTTGTTTGACAACTTTTAATTATGAGTGCATTAGGAAATAAGATAAGGAATGTATTTGGGTCCGCTTCTGTTTATAAAGATCCGGATAACAACAGTTTGTTCGCTGGCCGCAATCTGCCATCGTTTATTAAGGATTTTTTGATATCCATGCATGCGGATACAGAAGGTAATGTACAGAAAGAGAAACTGTCAAGATTTCTTGATCAACATATTCCTGCCAACAACAATGCCGTCAAAGCTAGACTTATGCAAGGAGAAGTGCTGACAATGCTGACTCGGTTCATTGTATCAACAAGTATTAGCAAAAACAAAATAGGATTTCAAATCCCAGACATGGGAATAAAAGCAAACGAGACAAACATCCCTAAATACTTGTTGGAAAAGCATCCGAAAGATCTCATTGATGGTGAACATTGGGGTATCATTAAAGTAGTCTATATTGCTCCTGAAGATGAAAGGTCAAGCGGAGGATATATAGAGATGGCGGGGTTTAAGCCTTTCCGCCCTTTGGAGAAAATGGACTTGTCTGTATTTAGAGAATGCCGTGCTCAATTTTCATTAGACGAATGGATTGACGTGCTTATTTCCGCAATGGAATATACACCAGAATCATTTTCCGGTAAAACTCAAAAATTGGAATTCATCACTCGCCTTTTGCCATTCATCGAGCCAAGATGCAATATGATAGAATTAGCTCCAAAGGGAACTGGAAAATCTTATGTGTTTAGCAAACTATCAAAGTATGTTTGGCTCGTAAGTGGCGGTAAAGTATCACGCGCTAAACTTTTCTATGACAAGACACGCCATTTACCCGGTATAATGGCATCTTATGACTTAGTCGCATTTGATGAAATATCAAGTATATCATTCTCTGATGTCTCTGAAATGCAAGCCATATTGAAGGCATACCTAGAAGACGGCAAAACCACTGTAGACAACTATCAATTCATTTCAGAATGCGGATTAATGCTTTTGGGAAACATAAAGCTATCAGAGCAAGGTTATCCTCTTAGTAGTAATTACTTTGAAAATCTTCCTGAAATTTTCAAGGAGTCCGCTTTACTGGACCGCTTTCAAGGATTTATAGAAGGATGGCTCTTGCCAAGAGTTAATGTTGGTATGGCATTGCGCGATTGGACACTAAATGTGGAATTTTTCTCGGAGATGATGCACCAATTAAGGACAGATTCTACATATGCTGATATTGTTAATCAATTGTTGGAATATCCAAGTGATTCTGATATGAGACATATTAAGGCAATAAAGAAAATAGCCACTGCTTATCTTAAGTTGCTTTTCCCACACGTTCAAAATGTCGAAGATGTCAACAAAGAAGAATTTAACTTGTTCTGTCTTCAGCCTGCCATTCACAGACGAGACATCATTCGCCAACAATGCAGCAATATAGACAGAGAGATGACCTTCGCCAAGCCACTTCCAAGCATAACCATAAAGCAATAATTATTATGAGTAGTTATGTGTTTTGACTTAGAATGGCGAATTTGCTTAAGACTATCTCTGACCCTGTTATCAGGGATTTATTCGGGGTAAGCGAGAAAGAATTGCAGGAAATCCGCTCTGAAATCGCCGGACTTCAGCTTTGTGAGCTAATCATAAAGAGCCAGGACTTGTCAGGGCTCGGATTAATGGGAAAGAAATACAAGAAGATAAAGGTTTCGCATCTGATATAACAGCACATCCCGCAGCTTCCAGATATGATTAACAAGTCCATCATACATCCATACCAGCACGGGCAAAGGCCATAACTTAATATAATTTAACAGCAAAATGCAAACAATGAAAATTTAATCAGAAATTAATTTGCACATTCCAATTATTTATCATACCTTTGCATCCGCAATTCTGAATGGCTTGTTTTATGCCAATATATGAATACTTCGAAAGAAGTCATCTTTTATCAGATTGCTCTTGGCGGGATAGCTCAGCTGGTTAGAGCGTCGGATTCATAATCCGGAGGTCGTGGGATCGTGGCCCACCCCCGCTACACTGAAAATCAAGGAGTTACGAAGATTTCGTAACTCCTTTTTCTTTTACC
>Ga0256406_1000161_pt1 | contig 127302 bp, 118 predicted proteins | sample RumenRJG_03DNA_FD_185986 | JGI IMG/M metagenome (GOLD analysis project Ga0256406, IMG submission 185986) | Bovine rumen microbial communities from Lethbridge, Alberta, Canada - RJG_03 | ecosystem: Host-associated > Mammals > Digestive system > Stomach > Rumen | place: Canada: Alberta...
TGGAATCGCCGGAGATCTTTCGGGTTCTCGGTAAACGCAGGCCTGAGTTCGTCAGGCCGTATGTGGAGCAGCTGCGGCAGATATCGGAAACCGACGAGAACCACGTCGTAAGAATCCACTGTCTTGGAGCGATCAAGGCGATGGGATTAAATTAGATAAATCTTGCTAATGTTTGTCGAGGCAACACGTATAGTATGTAAGCGGACCTGTTGTTAGAAATAGCAGCAGGTCTTTTTTGCGCTCACTGTACCTTATCTATGAGGTGCAGTGGGCGCCTTTTTGTTTCATGAAAAAAACAAGGAGAAACCATGGAAACATTATCAGCATTTTTCGAAAAAAGTTCCAAGAGGGATAGTAGAGGACTAAAAGTCCGGGGAACCTTGAAAACTGAATACTCATCCATCAGATACGTTCTCAGAGCTAAGGGAGAAATCCTTAAGCCGGATCTGCAGGTACGCCAGGACCCAAATGGCGAGCGATAAACCCCATGCAGGCTAAGCCGGATTGCCACCGGCGGAAGGCGAAGACAGGCTCTGAGGTTAATGATACTTCCGTAATTCGCGGCCCGGCCATAAAGAAGGCGGGGAGGTGAGATTCCTATGGACCTGTTTCGCAGGCAGGCGTCTGGTGTGTTCCCCGGTATGTGGGCGTCGAGGACAAATAACATATCATGCAATTGCAATATATAAATCCAAGTGGAAGGAGGAAAACCATTGGACGATTGTAAGGTGATTGCCATCACAAACCAGAAAGGCGGCGTCGGAAAGACGACCACAGCGGTTAATCTCGGAGTGGGGCTGGCCAGGGCCAACAAGAAAGTTCTTTTGCTCGATGCCGATCCGCAGGCAAGTCTGACTGTCTGCCTGATGAAGGGACAGAACCCGGACGAACTGGATATAACGATTGCGACTGTAATGAGAGCCATTGTGGAGGATAAAGACATCCCAGAAGGATATGGAATCATATGCCACACTGAGGGAGTAGATCTGCTGCCTTCCAACATAGAGCTTTCCGGCACGGAAACGGGCCTGGTCAATGTTATGAGCCGTGAGTTTGTCTTAAAGGAATATATCGGCAGAGTCCGAAAGGATTATGACTATATTCTAATCGACTGCATGCCTTCTCTGGGAATGATGACGATCAATGCACTGGTGGCGGCGGACAGCCTGATCATTCCGTCGCAGCCAAGCTTTTTATCGACAAAAGGGCTTAATCTTCTGTTTGGCTCTGTGTCAAGAGTCAGGCGGACGATCAATCCCAAACTCCGCATTGACGGTATTCTGCTGACGATGGTAGATAACCGTACAAATAATGCGAGAAACATCATTGCTTCTCTGAAGGCCACAGTCGGTCAGAGTATCCGCGTGTTTGATACGGAGATCCCACATTCCGTACGGGCAGCAGAATGCGCCCTGAGCGGCGGCAGTATCTTTGCCTACGATAAAAACGGAAAAGTGGCCGAGGCCTACGAGAGGTTTACGAAGGAGGTGGAGGAGATTGAGGAAAGGCGAAAAGATCGATCTCGGAATGACGGGGTTCGCTGAACTCTTCATGACCGATGAGGAGCGAAAGACGCAGACCCTGCCCAGAGTCGTAGACATCCCCATCGAGCTGATTGACGACTTTCCGGATCATCCGTTTCAAGTAAGGATGGACGAGGATATGCAGCAGCTGGTGGAAAGCATCAGGGAACGAGGCCTCATTCACCCAGTGATCCTGCGCAAGAAGGACGATGACCGCTATGAGATCGTGTCCGGACACCGCAGGAAGAAGGCGTGTGAGATTGCCGGGCTACAAACAGTCAAGGCAGAGGTCCGCGAGATGACCCGTGATGAAGCCATCATCATGATGGTGGAGTCGAACCTGCAGCGATCGGTGATCCTGCCGAGCGAAAAGGCATTTGCCTATAAGATGAGGCTGGAAGCGATGAAAAGATTGCCTGGAAGACCGTCAAAAGAAAATGGTGCCCCACTGGGGCCCAATTTTGAAGGGCAGAAGTCTCGCGATGTTTTGGCTGAAGAAGTGGGCGATAGCAAAAGCCAAATTCAGCGCTACATCCGCCTTACAGAGCTCCAGCCGGAGATCCTCGAACTGGTAGACGAAGGCAAGATCGGGCTTCGGCCCGCTGTCGAACTCTCCTATCTCACCAAGAAGGAACAGGACATGCTAGTGGAAGCAATGGAATACGCAGATTGCACACCATCTCATGCCCAGGCAATCAGGCTGCGAGCTTTCTCTAAGGATGGCACACTCGGACCTCATGTTATGGAAAATGTCATGAGTGAAGAAAAACCGAATCAGAGGGAAAAGATCAGCCTCAGATATGCCGACGCCAGAAGGTATATTCCGTCGGATGTTCCGTACAATAAAACGAGTGAATATATCATGAAGGCTCTGGAGTTCTATCAGAGGCATCTGGAACGGCAGAGAAACGATCGTGGATCCAGATAATCCTTTGGGTTGGGGATACTATATCCAAAAACGGCATCGGCTCTTCCGCTGCTTCCCCCTCATACTCCCCCTGTCAAACTATCCGTTACTATCCGAAAAAGAGGACACAAAAGATCCCATCCTTGCAGAATATACGAGAACGATTACAATGACTCAAAAACGCGAGGAGGCGATAGGATGGCAAAACGCTTAAGCATCCTGCTGATGGCAGCGCTGATGGTTCTTTCCGGATGTTCCGACCCATCGAAGCAAACCGAAGTCTTTCCTTCTTCGGGAAGTGAGGAGACATGCTTCTCAGTAGAGGAATCGACAGATGAGAGAGGCTCCCAGCAGAAATCATTGCCGGATCCGGTACAGAATGGGCAGGATAAACAGGAAGCGGAAGAGAACAACGATCCACCAGTGATGGTGAACGATCCGGTGAATGATGAGGTGAATGATTCTCTGACTGCCGAAGATGAGCAAATGATCTATCAGACGGAGACGCCTGACCAAAAGGAAGCAGACAGTGATTCTACCCTGGCGGTAAGTGAAAGTACTGCCCCACCCCAGACGGAGCCAGAGAGTTCTTCTTTTCGGGAAGTGGAAACATCAGGTCCTGGCGAGTCGGAATCGGATGTGCCAGCTGAAGAACCAGAGGTAATCACACCGGAAGAAAGCCGGGAGCCGATACCGGAAACCGAGCCACAGCAGGAGGAATCAGCGGAAACCGAGTCTGCAGAAGAAGCAGACCCGGAACCGGTCTTTGACATCGATTACTGGATCAGTTATGCACAGGGCCTTGCTCAAAGCAAAGGCTTGAGGCTGGATGCTACTGCAACAGAATGCTGGGATAACCCCATAACTGCGAATGCGTCCTGCATCTATCTGGAACGGGACCTGAATGCCAGGTTGGACCGGTATGCCGGGGATGAAGATATCACGGATGTCTGGATCTGGTATGAGGATCAAGGGAACGGGCGTTATCTGATCTACATCGGATACGCGTAAACGAACAAAAGAATAAAACGAGAAGGAAGCATCGTGGAAAGACACGGTGCTTTTTTCATACCTACAAGGAGGTACAACGAATGAAATCAAAGTTTATGAAGAAGGCTGTATCGCTACTTCTGATGGCGGTGACCATTATCGGCACGGTTGTCGGAGGGGCTACACCGGCTTTTGCGGCGGAAACGCTGAGTGCTCATAACTTCAGCTTTCCGCGAGAGAATGACGCGAACTGGGACAGCAGCTCCTGGGGACGTCCGGCACAGAACCTGATGAGTGGCTGGTATGCAGATTCTGCCGATCAGTTCTGGGTGCACACAGTCGGCGATGTGGAAGATACCGTCACCTACTGTATCGAGCCCGGCGTCAACCGCCCGGCGGGTTCTTCTTTCTCTTCGAGAGACGAATCCTTCTGGGATAATTATCCGTCTAGCCTGAACGTGACGATCCAGCCGGATACGATCAAACTTCTGCTCGGACGAATCATGCAGTACGGCTACCAGGGAAAGCTGTCCACAAGCTGGGTTTCTCAGAATGAGGCAGATGCCAATAAGATCGCGCATGTCATCGCAACACAGATGCTGGTCTGGGAGACAGTGGTCGGCGAGCGAGACGCTGACTTTAATCATGTGAGCACCGGCGGAAAAGACGCCATAATGACTGCTGTTAAATCCAATCATCCGCTGCGCAGCAAAATTATGAGTTATTACAACAGCATGGTTGCCAGTGTCCAGAGCCATACGATCATCCCGAGCTTTATGGCAAAGAGCAGCGGCAAGGCGGAAACGGTCGATCTTGCGTGGGACGGCAGTCATTATTCTGCTGTGCTGACGGACAGCAATGGTGTGGTTGGAAACTTTACCTTCACATCGGATAACAGCAAGGTAAAATTCAGCACATCCGGAAACAAGCTGACTGTGTATTCGGATGAACCGCTTTCCAGTCCCGTATCCATTTCGGCCACGAGATCCAATACCCGTATGGGCGTTATCACCTGGTCGGATGGTTCCAGCGGTCCCGGTACCGGCTATCAGGACGTTGTAACGTACGGTGAGAAGGTCAGTGATCCTGTCAAGGCCTTCCTGAATGTGAAGACATCTGTTGGAGATCTGAAGATCGTCAAAACTGCTGAGGACGGAAAGGTCGAGGGTATCACCTTCACCATCACCGGAAACGGCGTTGATCAGACTGTGAAAACCGGAGCGGACGGCACAATCCTTGTAAAAGGGCTCACCATTGGGACCTATACCGTTACCGAAAAAATGCCCGGATACTATGAAGATCAGAAAGCCCTTTCAGTGAACGTCAAGCTGAATGAAACCACTACGGTCAAGTTTGACAACAACCTGAAACGCGGTGATCTGGAGATCGTAAAGACATCGGAGGACGGCCTCATAGAAGGCGTCAAATTTCGTCTCTACGGAACGGCTGATAACGGCGATAAGGTTGATCTCACTGCGAGCACGAACGCCAAGGGTGTGGCGACGTTTCAGAATGTACTGATCGGCAGCTATACAGTTGAAGAGGTCGATACCGCTGAGCGATACGTCATCCCCAACAAGCAGACCACAAAGATCGAGTGGAACAAGGTCATGAAGCTCAGCTTCGAAAACAATCTGAAGCGCGGCGATCTGGAGGTTGTCAAAACCTCGGAAGACGGCATGGTCGAGGGTGTTGAATTCCATCTGTATGGTACTGCCATGAACGGCGAAGCGGTGGATGTATACGCCAAGACCAATAAAAAGGGCGTTGCAACCTTTAAGGATATCCTGATCGGATCCGGCTATACGCTGGAGGAGGTAAACACCAAGGCCTGGTACATCGTTCCGGATAATCAGACGACTCCGATCGAGTGGAACAAGGTCATGAAGCTTGATGTTGAAAACGTCTTGAAGCGAGGCAGCCTTACCGTAACCAAGACATCCGAAGACGGGCTGAATGAAGGCGTGAAGTTCCATCTGTACGGAACGTCGGATTCCGGCATTGCTGTAGATGAATACGCGGTGACGGATCAGAACGGAGTTGCCGAGTTTAAAAATATCCTGATCGGATCCGGTTATACACTTGAAGAGGTGGATACGGCTATCCGCTATGTGGTGCCTGACAATCAGGAGGGCGCTGTCGAATGGAACAAGGTGACGCAGAAGAGTTTTCACAACATCCTGAAGAAGTTCCGCGTGACGCTGACCAAGGTGGACAGTGAAACGGGAGAAGCCCAGGCAGATGCCACACTGGCAGGTGCCGTGTATGGCCTGTATCTGGGTGATGAACTGATCGCATCCTATACGACAGATGAGAACGGTCAGTTTACGACAGATTATTATCCATGCGGTGATGAATGGTCCATGATCGAACTCACGCCTTCCGAAGGATACCTTCTGGATGAGACAACCTATCATATCGGGGCGGAAGCAAAGCTTTATACGATCGAACTGAATGACACTGAGATTGGCTCCAAAGAGGATGTTATCAAGGGGAAGATTGCCATCATCAAGCACTGTGATGACGGTGAGACCGGCGTGGATACTCCGGAGGCAGGGGCAAAGTTTGAGGTTTATCTGAAGAGCGCAGGCAGCTTTGATGCCGCTGTGGATTCTGAAAGAGATCTCCTCATCTGTGATGAAAACGGATATGCCGAAACCAAGGATCTTCCTTACGGCACCTATACGGTCCACCAAGTATCCGGCTGGGACGGCAGAGAGATGATGCCGGACTTTGATGTGTATATCGCGGAGGACGGTCAAATCTATCGTTTCCTGATCAACAATGCGGTTTTTGAGAGCTATATCAAGGTCGTGAAGGTGGACAGCGAGACCGGGAAGACCATTCCGTACGCAGGCGCAGGTTTCCAGATCTATGACCCGGAAGGAAAAAAGGTCAGTATGACCTATACTTATCCGGAGCTCACGGAAATCGATACCTTCTACACCACCTCTGACGGGACCCTGATCACGCCGGAAAAGCTCCCGTACGGAAAAGGCTATTCCCTGGTTGAGGTACAGGCTCCTTACGGGTATGTGCTGGACGGAACGCCGATCAGCTTTGATGTGACTGAAGACAAATCCACGAAGGAACAGGACATTACCCTGATTATCGTGGAGAAGAACAATGCGCCTCAGAAAGGCATTATCTCTATTGAAAAAACTGGTGAAGTCTTTGCAAGTGTTACGAAGAGCGGCGACATGTATACTCCTGTCTATGAAGTAAGAGGGCTTGCCGGTGCAGTCTACGAGATCAAAGCGGCAGAGGACATTGTTACGCCTGACGGCACCGTTCGTGCGGAAGCCGGGAGTGTAGTCGATACGATCACGACCGACGAGACCGGGCTTGCGAAAAGCAAGGAGCTTTACCTGGGCAGATATATGGTCACGGAGATTGAGGCGCCTTACGGTATGGTTCTGAATTCGGAAGCAAAGACAGCAGAGCTTGTCTATGCCGGGCAGGATGTTGCCCTGACGGAAACGTCCGTTTCCTTCTGCAATGAGCGCCAGAAAGCGGACATTTCCCTGAACAAGGTGATGAAGAAGGACGAACTTTTCGGGATCGGCGAAAACGGCGAGATCACTTCCGTTCGGTTTGGCCTGTACGCGGCAAAATCCATGACAGCTGCAGACGGCAGTGAGATCCCGGAAAACGGCCTGATCGATGCAGCAAACTGCAACGAAAACGGAATCGTCTCATTTACGTGTGATATTCCGGTCGATTCCGAGCTTTATGTGAAGGAAATTGCAACAGATAAGCATTATATCGTATCCGAGGATACCTTCCCTGTCGTATTCGAATATGCCGGTCAGGAGACGGCAACCGTCGAGATCAAGGTCAATGATGGAAAAGAGATCGAGAACGAGCTTATCTATGGCGGGGTTCGCGGCCTGAAGGTTGATGAGGATGGAAATACTGTCTCCGGGGCGACGTTCGGCCTGTTTGCTGCAGCTGAAACTGAGTTTGACGCGGATCACGCGATCATGACCAGTACGACCAACGAGGAAGGCATTTTCGCCTTTGAGAAGCTTGTATACGGCGACTACGTGGTACGTGAGATCGCCGCAGCCGAAGGCTTTGTCCTCAATGAGACGGTTTATCCGGTATCCATTCACGAAAACAATGAACTGATCGAGATCGGTTTCGAGAACATGCACATTACCGGCACGGTTGAACTGACCAAGGTGGACGAGGACTATCCCGAAAACAAGCTGACTGGTGCTGAGTTCGAGATCTGGCTGGATCTGGACGGTGACAAGCAGTTTGATGCTGAAAAAGATGTCCTCCTTGGCCTGATGACGGAAGTAGAGACCGGAATCTACCAGATGGAAGGCCTTCGTTACGGCGGCTATTTCGCTTATGAAAAGACCGCGCCGGAAGGCTTCATTAAGGATGACGGCTATTACTACTTCGAGATCCGCGAGGACGGTAAAACCGTGACTGTGGAAAATGAAGCTGGCGTCGGATTCATCAACAAGATGAGGACCGGCAGCATCCGCATTGAGAAGACCTCTGAGGACGGTGTGCTGAAGGGCTTCACCTTCAAGGTGGAAGGCAAGGATATCTGTGGAAACGCCTTCTCGCAGGAATACGTGACCGATGAGAATGGACAGATTCTGATCGAAGGACTGCGCATCGGCGAATATACCGTGTCCGAGGTAAGTAACGATGCCTCCGCCAGATATGTACTTCCGGAGAACGTGACGCTGAACGTGCTGGAGGACAAAACGACTGTGGCGAAGTTCTACAACAAGATCCAGCCGGACATTCCGAAGACCGGTGATAACACGCACATGGGACTTTGGGCTGTCATTGCGGCCGCATCTCTGCTTGGCATCGGAGCTACAGCATTTATCACTTTCCGAAAGAAGAAAAAGGAGGGCGTAAACCATGACCGCTAAAGCAATTATCGGCATCGTTCTGCTCGTACTGGTTGTGGGCGGACTGATCGTCATGAAGCTGAAAAGCAGAAAGTAAGAATCGGCGCGGGGCGGCATCTGAAATACGGTGCCGCCCTCAATCACTGGTCCTAAAATATAGGACCAGCTCAAGGAGGAAAGAACATGTTTATGAATGATAAAGAAGTGGAACTGATCAGAGCGAGATATCCTGTAGGCAGCCGCATCGTGCTGGACCAGATGGGTGATGATCCCCGCCCTGTTCCGTCAGGTATGAAGGGTACGGTCGTACAGGTCGATGATATCGGAACCGTACACTGCAATTTCGACAACGGAAGAAGGCTTGGTCTGATCCCGGGAGAGGACTCGTTTCATAAGATTCAGCCGAAATCCAGGGATGAGAGGTGAAGGAGGATGACAAGCTATGGAAATGACTATACGTCCCATGACAAAGGCAGAAAAGATGTACTGCTACACGCAAAGCCAGCAGATTCGCAGCCAGTGCGGGAACATCGGATATCTGAGAGCGGATATGGACACGAGCGGGAAAGGCTTTTACTCTACCTGGAACGGTTTCCGGGACGATCTCAAGACGCCGGAATTTCAGGATGAATTCAATGAGCTTATCAATACTCTGCGGTTTCATGACACGCTGGATGCATTTTTAACTGACCGCAAAAAAATGCTTCACTACTGTTTTGCCCATATGGATGCCAGGATCAATGACCGGGAGTTCGGCTTCCGCGTGGATACGGCAGGCTATGCCTATATGATGCGGCTGAATCCAAATCGCGGAGATTATAACCTGTACTGCTACTGTTACCGGAAGGACTGGCTGGATCACCACCTGCAGGAGGCAGAACACGGTATCCGTTTTATTGACAGCAGCTACAACGAATTGTTCCGTATCCCGGACGGCAGCAGGATTCGAATCAGGTACCCCGACGGAGACCGGCGGGAGGAAGCATGCCGATATATCGATCCGTATCATGTAGAGGTCGGCTTCGGCAGTATGAATCTGTTTCATATCTGCGAGTTTGCCGAGCGCATGGAAGAAAGCGGAGCAAAGATCGAACCGGTGGAGACGCCCATGAAGAATCCCAGGGAGAAAGGAGCGGCACGATGAATAAACAGGATGAGATCCGGCTGTATCTCAAAAATAATCACACAGGGCAGGACAAAGCCGTATTCAGTACAGAGCTGGAACGGCTTTTTTCATTGAACGGACGTACGGTACGCCGGATCATCAGCGGGCTCAGGCAAGACGGGTATCCCATCTGCAGCAGCTGCAAAGGATACTATTATGCGAAGACCCAGAACGATGTGAATGAAACGGTCTCCCGGTTAAATGAACTGGTAACCGGCGTATCCAATTCCAGAACAGGCCTTCTGTATGCCAAGGTGCCGCAGGGGCAGCCGATGGTCGAGATCACGATCCGGATCGGAGGTGATGCCGTATGAATGATCTGACAGAACGTCTGACCATGTTTATAAAAGATCTGGATTTTTATGACTATATGGACAGCATGGAGATCGATGAAACGGATGATGACATGATCGAAAAGAACCGCGATATGCTGACAAAGCCGATTCTTGTCCGCGCTGCTATCGAGGTGCTGGAAAAGGTTATGACAGACGGCACTCTGGAGAAAGACGAAATAGAGGAACGGGAACGCTGCCAGGGCCTCATCAATGAACTGAAAGAGCTTTACAGAGATCAGCAGAGGCAGAAAACGCGACATGCAGAAAGGAGCGCACGATGAAGAAGGAGATCATATTTATCGATGAGGAGACTTTGACTCCGGAAGAATGGGAGGCGATCGCAGATGAGCCGACCGAAGAATAAAGAGGAATACCGCCAGGAAATGGCGGAGGCCTTCGCCGGTGTTTTGGAGGAAAAGGGTCTCGAATGGCGGAAGGAATGGATCGGTACAGGCGGCAGTGCGCCGCAGAACGGGATCACGAAAGCCTGTTATCGTGGCAGCAATGCCTTCTGGCTCCGACTTGTATCCATGATGAAGGGATATACGGATCCGCGCTGGGTAACGATGATCCAGATCATGGATAAGGATGCTAAGTACCATCCGAAGGAAAAATGGCATCTGAAGGCAGGATCCAAGGCAACCTACGTGGAATACTGGTATCCCTTCGATCTTAAGGATAAAAAGGCGCTGACCTGGGATCAGTATAAACAGGAAATACAAAGCGGCCGCCGGGAAGACGAGTTTAAGCTTTCTACCCGATATACGGCTGTTTTTAATGCCTGCGACATTGAAGGTATGCCGGAGATCACAGTGCCGGTAAACGAAGACATACAGATGGACGAAATGGTGCAGAGGTTGTCCGACGGCATGGGCGTGCCGATCCTATTGGATGGCGGCGACCAGGCGTACTATTCTCCGCATCAGGATAAGATCCATCTGCCGACGCCGGGATCCTTTGAAAACGACTATGCCTTCAACGCGACAGCGCTGCATGAACTCTCTCATTCGACAGGCCATCCGACCAGGCTGAACAGACCGCAGACCGGGATGTTCGGTACGGCCCAGTACGCCTATGAAGAACTGGTAGCTGAAATGTGTTCCTGCTTTATGGGCTTTAACCTGCAGGCAGAGGCAGACAGCCGTCACATCGAGAATCACAAAGCCTATGTTCAGTCCTGGATCCAGTCAATCCGTGAAAAGCCGGAGACACTGATCAAAGCGATCAAGGATGCTCAGGGAGCCGCAAACTTCATGGACTGGAAGGCCGGTCTGATTTCCGACAAGGAATACGAAGCCATGCGAGGCAAGACACTTGAAATAAAAATCAAAGAAAAGGACCGGGCCGACGGGCGCTGAGAGGCGGTATAGGCATCGGAATTCGCACATTTCACATTTTCTGGGTATCTTCTTATACTGATGCTCGAAAGGATGTCGGTGATGGAGAAGAGCTTTGCAAAGATGCATCCGGAGCTGATTCCGGAATGGTCCGAGAAGAACCTGCCGGTGACGCCTGATGATGTCAGTTACGGTTCCAATAAGTTTTTTTGGTGGAAAGGTCCCTGCGGACATGAATGGCAGACCAGTGTAAAAGCAAGACACGCCGGGGAGAAATGCCCGATCTGTGCCAATGCGCGGGTGATCCCCGGTGTGAATGATCTGGCGACAGTAAGACCGGATCTTGCAAGGCAATGGTCCAATCGCAATGATCTGACTGCAGAGGAGGTTTCGATCGAATCTCATAAAAAGATCTGGTGGCATGGACCCTGCGGGCACGAATGGCAGTCGGAGATCCGGAGCCGAGCAAAAAATGGAACAGGATGTCCTTACTGTTCCAGTCGAAAACTGCTTCCCGGATTCAACGATCTGAAAACTCGCTATCCCGATGTAGCGACTGAGTGGTCTCCGCGCAATGATCCGTTAAGACCGGATAGGGTGACTGCCTTCTCCAACCGAAGAGTCTGGTGGAAATGTAATGTCTGCGGCAACGAATGGTATGCTCTGATCTCTACAAGATCAGGCGGCAGCAAATGTCCGTACTGTACGGGACTTACACTGCTTCCCGGCTTCAATGATCTGGAGACCAGATATCCGGAGCTGGCAGCAGAATGGTCCGAGAGAAACGGCAATCTCCTGCCGGAGTCGGTGAATGAAAAGAACCGGAGGAACGTCTGGTGGACATGTGGCATCTGCGGTCATGAGTACAGAGCTGTAATTTATTCCAGAGTGAAAGGTCTCTCCTGCCCCGTATGCGCAAACCGCGCAGTCCGAAAGGGGTTTAATGACCTTGCCACTACGGATCCTGGTTTAGCAAGAGACTGGGACTATGAGAGGAACAGCATGCTGCCTACAATGGTATCACGATTATCTCACAAAAGAGTCTGGTGGCGCTGTCGGCACGGCCATCACTGGTCCATGAAGATCTGTGAGCGAACCATCGAAAGCAAGGGCTGTATTTACTGTGAGCAGGATTTCCTGGCATCACTTCCGGAGCTGGCAGTATTGTATTACGCGTCCGGGCTGAAGCTGAAGATCCTTCTCGGAGACGACAGCCTGATCGGCATATCGATATCTGCCTATCTTCCGGAGGTTCAGTTGGCGATCGACTTCGTCTACGGAAACAGTAAGGAACGTCAGACAGAACAGTCCTGGAAAAGACATCTCTGCAAAGCCCGCAGCATTACGCTGGCAGTAATACAGATTTCGACAGGATTCGACAAAATCCGACTTCTTTCGACAATCAAAAAGGCGTTTGAGAAGGCGTATTTTTTCATCAGGTCGGACGAAGAAGAGGATCTGAAACGGATCCGGATGGCCTTTGACCGCATAAGAGATCAGAAAGTGTGAGGTGTGAAATGTTTGGAAGAAAGAAAAACCAGGTCAGACTGGAGCTGACAGCGGAGGAGCTGAGGATCCTTAGAAAGATCATGTTGTACTTCCGGAACAGGGTTGCTGCCGACAATGGTCCGACAGAGGATATTGACGCGGTAATCATAAAGCTGTGTCCGTGATAACTGAATACTATTTGACGATAGCCGCAGAGCCTGAAAAACTCTGTGGCTTTTTCTATTGGAGGGATATGAATGAACGACGAAAAAAAGCTGACGAAAGCGGAATTGTTGGAACTCCTGCTGGAGATGTCCGACGGGGAGATCCATGTCATCCCGCTTGAAGACGAAAAGGAAGGTGGTGGCGGCCATGAAGTATGAAATGGACCGGGTATCCATCCGCATGGTAAAGGATCCGCCGCTTATGTCGGATAAACCGATCACAGGACCTGAAAGCGCTGTGGAGATCATCAGTGATTATATCGGAGACTGCGACCGTGAAATGATGGTGCTTGTCAATATCAGAAATGACGGCATGCCAATTAACATGAATGTCATGAGCATCGGAACGATCAACGCTTCCCTTGCCTGTCCGAGAGAAGCGCTCAAAGCATCGATCCTGTCAAACGCATCATCTGTAATACTGTTTCATAATCATCCGTCTGGGAATCTGAAACCTTCCCGTGAGGATATTGCAACAACTGACAAGATGATTAAAGCCTATCAGCTGCTGGACATCCCGGTGCTGGACCATATCATTATCGGCCCGCAGAACAGATTTTACTCCATGCGTGAGCATGATGTATTTGACGTACCCTGTACGGATTACAGCCTAAAGGTGGAAGACCTGTCCTTCCCTTCACTGAAACCGCAAAGGCGGAGCCGTGATGATGCGAGGTGATGTGGAATGCCTTATGTGACTGAAGAACAGATTCGTGATGCCAGGCAGATTGATCTGTTAAGCTACCTGCAGATGAATGAGCCATCAGAGCTGGTCCATGTCTCCGGGAAAACATATTGCACTCGTGAGCATGATTCTCTGAAGATCAGCAACGGCAAATGGTATTGGTGGTCCCGTGGATTCGGCGGCGTCTCAGCCCTTGACTATCTGATGAAGGTCAGGGGCCTTTCTTTACCTCAGGCGGTAGAAGCTGTAACCGGGAATATCGCAGTTTCATCACCAGCTTCATATAAACGGGAGGGAACCGTCCCAAAACGTCTGATCCTGCCGGAGAGAAATCACAATGCGGATAATGTTATCCGGTATCTGAGAGGCCGGGGAATCCATTCGGAGGTCATTACCTACTGCTTGGACAATCTGATGCTGTATGAATCGAGAGACTATCATAATGCGGTGTTTGTCGGATACGACGAGCGCGGTCAGCCCAGATATGCAGCGATCAGAGGAACCATCGGGAACTATAAGGGTGAAGCAACCGGAAGTGACAAGCATTATTCCTTCGGCTTCTTGGAGAACAGAAGCGGCGAACACCTGCATGTTTTTGAATCAGCGATCGACCTGATGAGCTATGCTTCCCTGCTTCATATGAAAGGGCAGGACTGGAAGCAGGATGCTCTTCTTTCTTTGGCAGGCGTGTTTCAGACGAAGCGGCAGGATGTGCTGCCGGTCGCCTTAAAGCAGCATCTGGACCGGCATCCGGAAACGCAGATCATCCACCTGCACCTCGATAACGATGAGGTTGGACGCGGGGCCGCTGAAGGAATCAAAAAGAATCTGCAGGGCAAATATACAGTGCAGGATGAACCGCCCGCCTGCGGGAAGGACGTAAACGATCAGCTGATGATGAGGCTGGGACTGAAAAGGACAAAGGAGGAACACGAACGATGATAGATATTACGATCTATCAGATCGATCCCGACAGGGATCATTTGCTGGTCATGTTCGAGGACTTTGAACGCATGGCCAGTCGATACGGGAAGGAGGGAGTGGACGCGACGATCTACGGAAAGACCTTTGAAGGTGAGATCGATGCCGACGATCTGGAAGACGTGTATAGGATATTTAACGTCGATAAACCGGAAGATTACCGGGGCCGATCCATGTCGGTCTCCGATGTGGTCGCCGTCAGAAATCCGGGAGAGGAAACGAAGTATTATTTCTGCGATGCGATCGGATTCAAGCAGATCGACTTTGATGAGAGCCTTGCGGCAGACGTCTATAAGGCCAAGATCAAGGTGGTGCTCTGTGAGCCCGGCAGGATGGCCAGATATGTAACTATCGGCACCGACCTGGAGGATCTGCAGAAGATCGTCGGAGGGTTCATTGAGACCTATTACCCTTTTGAAGAACAGGTGTGTATCGTCTGCAACGATGAAGGCAAGTACAACGGGATGAAACCGAACCGTGCCGTGTATGACGATGATCATAACATCCAGGATATTATCTTCGGCCCGTTCTTCATCTGCGACTGCAGCGGCCCGAATTTCGGAAGTCTGACAGATCAGCAGCTGGACCACTACGGGCATCTGTTCGGCAGCCCAGAACACTTTGTCAGACATAACGGAAAGATCGTGGGCATCCCTTACATGCCCTCACAGGACCTGCCGAAGGACAGATAAATACTGCCGGGCCAGGTGCGCGGCATTGTCCTAACAAGCAACGTCCCCGTACGTACAGGGACAGCTTGTCAGAGGGCTTTCCGCCCCTGAGACCCCGGAGAAAGAGAGGTTTTGTTTATGTGGAGTTTTATTAGTGGAGTGATGCTTGGAGGCACGTTTGGAATCTTCCTCATGTGCCTTTTGCAGATGAACCGCCGGAAAGAGGAGGACGAATAAATGGCAAGAAGGAACTGCAGGTTCGAGGTTCGTCTTACCAAAGATGAGTATTACGACCTGACAAAGAAGGCCCGCAAGGCAGGGCTTACTACAGGAGCATTTGTACGGATGGCTGTCGCCGGGCAGGTGATCCGGGAAGCACCGAGTGTGGATGTTCCGGAGCTGATTCGTGAGGTACGAAGAGTCGGCCATAACATCGATCAGATCCTGAAAATCGCGAACAGTAAAGGACTCCTGGAGGTGCCGGATCTCAGAAAGGCTTTGGAGGAGAATCGTGCCGTCGAGAAGCTGATCGCCAACGCCTACGGATACTGATGGCTGTTACATCCATGTGGCCGATCAAGGGCCGCGTCGACAAGGTCATCAACTATGCACGCAATCCGGAGAAAACGGTTGAGTCTGTGCATAAGGATCTGGCCGGACTCCATACGATCGACGGCGTGGTGGAGTACGCGGCAGATGACATGAAGACCGAACGCAGGATGTATGTTACCGGCATCAACTGCTCAGAAGAAAACGCCGCGCAGCAGTTCATGGAGACAAAACGCCTATGGTCAAAAATCACAGGGATTGACAAGACGCTGGGGCGTGTCTGCTATCACGGCTATCAGTCCTTCAAAGAAGGTGAAGTCGATGCGGAAACTGCCCACGAGATCGGCGTGAAGCTGGCGGAGCGTCTGTGGGGAAATGAATTTGAAGTGATCGTTGCCACACATTGCAACACTAATCATTATCATAATCATCTGATCCTTAATCCCGTTTCCCTGATCGACGGCCATAAATTCTTCAATTCGCCTACTGATTATCAGGCAATGAGAAGAGAGTCTGACAGATTATGTCTTGAGTACCGGCTTTCTGTGATCGAGGACCCGAAAGGACGCGGGCAAAACTATGAAGAATATTCCGCTGAACGAAACGGCAGACCGACCAATCGCAGTCTGATCCGGGATGATATCGACCGGGCTGTCAAAGCATCCATGACGGAACGGGAGTTCTTCCGAATACTGGAGGAAATGGGATATACGCTGAAACTCTATGGAGAAAACGGCAGGCCTCTCAAGTATCCGGCCCTCCGTCCACCAGGCGCAAAAGGTTTTTTCCGATTCCACAAGCTGGCGGAAAACGGCTATTCACTGGAGGACATTCAGCAACGCATTGCTGTCAATTATCACCGGAAGAATCCTTTTCCCGATGAAGAGCAGGCAAAAGCGAACGAATATCGGACGCAAAATCGGCCGAAAACAAAAGCGACCGGATTACATGCCCTGTATATCCGTTATTGCTACGAGCTTCATATCATAACCAGATATCCGACATCCGTTAAGCGGGTGTCATTTTTTATGCGCGAAGACCTCAAGCGCCTGGAGAAGCTGGATGAACAGACCCGGTTTCTCGCAGCCAATGGGATTGAAACTCTAGAGGATCTTCATTCATTTCGAACCGGCGCAGAGGCTGGACTGAACCTTTTGACCGCTCAGCGCAGTTCCCTCAGAAACGAGCTGAAACGAGTGACAAGAGCAGCGGACACAGAGGGTATCACGCGGGTGAAGGGACAGATCGCCGAGGTCTCGGATGAAATGAAAAAGATAAGAAAACAGGTCAGACTCTGCGACAGCATTGAGGAACGCTCCCGTCCGATGGAGGAGGAGCTTTTGAAGCTGTCAGATGAGCAGACCAGAGAGGAGGAAAAATCGAATGAGCAGTTATTCAGGGGACGCGGCGGAACAGGTCGTCCATATGAGTCTGGAAGGAGCTGAGGTCGCTGTAAGGCTGGCAGGCAGCGGTGCAAAGCAGCTTGCCGTGCTTCTTTATGCTGTACTGAAGGACCAGAAAAAGACCAGCGGCAAGATCAGGCTGACAAATCTTCTGAGATCCGGCAAGGAACTGAAGGTTTTTGCCGTAAAGGACCAGGATCTTCAGAAGTTCTGTACCGAAGCCAAGAAATACGGTGTGCTGTATACGGTTCTGAAGGACCGGGACGCCAACGACGGCCTTACCGATATCATGGTCCGGGCAGAGGATGCCAGCAAGATCAACCGTATCTTTGAACGCTTCAAACTGGCAACTGTCGATATGGGTTCCGTTAAGGCCGAGATCGAACAGGCCAGAGAGCAGCGGGCTCAAAGCGAAGGAATGCAGCCGCCGGATCGCGCCTTAACGCATCAGGAGAAGGTAGAAGCATTTCTGGACGAGGCACTGAAGAAAAATCCGACTAAAGAGGAGCAGCAGACGCAAAACCCCACCGAAGGCCGGATTGCCAGGTCCCGTCAGTCCGAGCCTTCCTCAAAGAGGAAATCGCCTACCGCAAGGGACGTTTCTGATGAGCCGGAGCGCAGGCCTTCCGTAAAGAAGCAACTGGAGGAGATCCGGATGGAACAGAGAAAAACGGCGGAGGCATCCAAAGAAAAACCGCGTGAGCAAATGCAGGAACACCATCCGCCAAAGAGAAAACGCAACAGACACAAGAAGGAGGAAAGATCATAATGAGCGAATTTGATGACATCTTCACCGGTCCGAAAAAGGAGCCGGAGGAAGTAAGCGTGCCTGCTTTCGATAAAGAGGAATGGGTACAGCAGAAGAAAGCCGAGCGTGAAAAGGCCTATGAGACGATAGACCAGATGGCGGAACTCATGGTCACTGACGGTGAGCATGTGAAGAACTATCTGGATCTGCAGAGCCGATTCCCCCGATATTCTGTGGGCAATATTCTCCTTGTCTCCGCTCAGAAGCCCGATGCAATCAGGATCGGTGACTTCAAATCCTGGAAAGAGGCCGGTGTGTTTATTAAACAGGGTGAGACCGGGATCATTATCCTTGAGCCCGGGAATGAGTATACCAAAGCCGATGGCAGCATAGGCGTTGCCTATAACGCCAAGCGTGTCTTTGACATCTCCCAGACGACCGCAAAGGCCGTGCCGGAGCCTGAAATCCACAGGGATGACCGTTTGCTGATCAAAGCGCTTATCTACAATGCACCTTGTGAGGTCAGAATCGATGACAGCGTTCACTTCCCGGAAGGAATGGCTGCCCGTTATGATTCCGGCGCACATACCATTTATGTGGCCAGAGGTCAGGAGGGCCCGATGCTTTTCCGTGAGATCGCACGTGAACTGGCTCATGCGCATATGGACAGCGCAGGTAAGGAAGCCTACAGCAGAGAAAGCTGTGCTTTCACGGCAACCTGCGTCTCCTATATGCTCTGTAAACGCAATAACGTGGATGTGAGTTCATTCAGCTTTGTGGATCTTCAAGAGAGCTTTAAGGCACTGGACTCCAAAGGCGTCCGTGCGGAGCTCGGGAAGATCAGAGACGTGGCAAATAGTATCACGGTGGACATGGACAGACTGGCAGAAAAGCAGAAGGAACCCAAGGTCCGTGATGACGCGAGATAAGGAGGCGGCCATGAACGATAGAGTATGTGTGACTCTGGAGAACTTCGATCAGCGCCTCTTGGTAAACGGCCTGGTGGAATTCAAGAACGATCTGATCCGTCAGGGCAAGCCCACTGAAGATGTGGAGAACCTGATCATGAAGGTGATCGATGCCCCTCCTGCCAAAGAAAAGAGGCGGGACCGTGAGGCAAGATAAGTTTTCCGCGCAGCGCATTGTTTTATATCTCTTCGGTGCACTGCCGGTAATCTGGGTCGGGCTTCTGATCGCACCGATTACACAGGAGGGACTGGCAGGAGTCGTAAAAAACTTCGGCGAGGTGATGAGTCACCCGTTTCAGATTGAGCTTTGTGAGGACAGCCTGAAAACTGTCCTCATTTTGCTATTGATCTACGGGCTTGCCATCGGTATCTACCTGGCAAATGACAGGAACTACCGCAGACGTGAAGAACACGGATCAGCCAAATGGGGCAATGCCCTTCAGGTCAACAGGAAATATGCGGAGCACAGACAAACCGAAAACAAGGTGCTGACACAGCATGTTTCCATCGGTCTGGACGGGAGGAAGCACAGGAGGAATCTGAACGTTCTGGTATGCGGCGGTTCCGGCAGCGGCAAGACAAGATTTTATGCCAAGCCCAATATCATGAATGCCAATACTTCTTTTGTGATTCTTGACCCAAAGGGTGAGATCCTGCGCGATACCGGGACACTCCTTAAAGATCGTGGGTACGACATCAAGGTACTGGACCTGATCGATATGGAAAAGAGCCACTGCTACAACCCGTTCGTCTATCTGAAGACGGATAACGATATCCAAAGACTGGTGACGAACCTCTTCAAGAACACTACACCGAAAGGCAGCCAGACGCAGGATCCCTTCTGGGATCAGGCAGCGACCATGCTTTTGCTGGCGCTGATCTTTTACTTGCACTATGAGGCCCCGCCGGAGGAACAGAATTTTTCCATGGTCATGGACATGATCCGGGCCGGTGATGTGAAGGAAGATAACGAAGAATACCAGTCGCCTCTGGATGTGCTCTTTGAAAAGCTGGAGTTTCGTAATCCTGAACATATCGCGCTCAAGTATTACCGGAGCTATCACTCCGGTTCAGGCAAGACGCTGAAGTCGATTCAGATCACACTGATGTCAAGGCTGGAGAAGTTCAATCTGGAATCGCTGGCCGGCATTACCCAGTTTGATGAAATGGATCTGTCAGAGGTAGGAGAACAGAAAACAGCAATCTTCGCCGTCATCCCCGATAACGACAGTTCGTTCAACTTCCTTGTGGGAATGCTTTATACCCAGTTGTTCCAACAACTGTATTACCAGGCGGATATCGTGCACGGCGGCAGGCTTCCGGTGCATGTGCACTTTGTCATGGATGAATTTGCGAATGTCGCATTGCCGGATGAGTTTGACAAGCTCCTTTCGACTATGCGATCCAGAGAGATCTCGGTATCCATCATCATCCAGAACCTGGCACAGCTGAAGGCCCTGTTTGAAAAGACCTGGGAAAGCATCGTGGGCAACTGCGATGAGTTTCTGTATCTGGGCGGCAATGAGCAGTCAACACATGAATATGTCTCCAAGCTGCTCGGAAAAGAGACCATCGACACGAACACCTACGGGCAGTCCCGTGGCCGAAACGGGAGCTATTCCACCAATTGGCAGCTTACCGGAAGAGAGCTGCTTACCCCTGATGAAGTGCGTATGCTGGACAATCGCTACGCGCTTCTTTTTATACGCGGCGAGAGACCGGTTCGGGATCTGAAGTATGACATTCTTCACCATCCAAATGTGGCCCTTTCCGCCGACGGAGGAGCCGATGCCTATAAACATGGCGAGGATCTCCTCAGCATTGCGTCTGTCACCTACGAGCCGAAGGGCGAGAACGATGAGACGCCAGTCAATATCGAGTCTCATGACTTCCTGATCTTTACGGAGGCCGAGCTCGAAGAAATGATAAATAAGAAAATGGAGGAAATGCAAAATGAACAAGAAAAACAAGAATAAGCCGATAGTCTCCGGAAAGGTGAAGAGAGGCTTTCGCTTTTACAGCGCGCTGGTGCTCTGCCTCACCCTGCTGATGGCCTTCAGTACCACTGCCTTTGCGGCGGAGGGCGATCCCATTACTGTCGTAAACAACCTGAGTGATTTCATCTTCGGCCTGATCCGCGCGGTCGGCCTGATTCTGCTCGGTTGGGGTATCGTACAGATCGGTCTGTCCTTCCAGAGCCATGATCCGTCCCAGCGATCCAACGGATTCCTGACCCTGGCAGGCGGCGTCATCATCACCTTCGCCAAAGAGATCCTCAACCTGATCGTTGGTTGAGCTTCAAAGCATATGGGGCAGGGGTCTTCCCTGCCCCGCAGCATCGGAAGGAGGTGTTTGAATGTCAGATAACTGGATCGTACAGAACATAGAGAGAGCGCTGGAAGTCTGGAACGACAAGCTTTCTGAAATATGGCGTCTGATCACTCAGTCGCCTCAGGAATTTAAGGGAGGCACGATCTGGAGTGTCATTGAGAGCATACACGGAAGCCTGCAGGCGATCGGCTATGCGCTGCTGGTACTCTTTTTCGTGATCGGCGTCATGAAGACCTGCGGGTCTTTTGCGGAAGTAAAGAAACCCGAGCACGCGCTGAAGTTGTTTATCCGCTTTGCTATTTCCAAGGCGGTTATTACTTACGGCATGGAACTGATGTTGGCATTCCTGAGCGTGATACAGGGAGTGATCGGAACGATCATGAACGCTGCCGGTTTCGGTACAGCGACAGAGACTGTAATCCCGCAGGAGATGATTACAGCCATTGAGGATTGTGGCTTCTTTGAATCGATACCGCTGTGGGCAGTAACGCTGATCGGCGGACTTTTTGTGTGGGTGCTCTCGTTCATCATGATCCTGAACGTATACGGCAGATTTTTTAAACTCTACATGTATACGGCCATTGCGCCGGTGCCCCTGGCATCGTTTGCCGGTGAGCCGACGCAGAACATCGGCAAGAGCTTTCTGAAAAGTTATGCGGCTGTATGTCTGGAAGGAGCAATCATTGTTCTAGCCTGTATTATCTTTTCCATCTTCGCGGGCAGTCCGCCGGTAGTAGATCCGGATGCGGCGGCTGCGACGATGGTATGGAGTTATATCGGTGAGCTGATCTTTAACATGCTGATCCTGGTTGGATCGGTGAAGATGGCAGACCGGATCGTGAGAGAAATGATGGGACTGTGACGAGAAGAATGGAGGAAAAGACTATGTTTATGCAGGAATATGAAATTCATTTGATTAACGGGAGCGTAATTCCCGCTATGGAACCGATGGAACTGGAGGGTTCGAAATCTTTGATCGACCGCTTTGCAAACGGTGATCCGGATGAAGTCTTCTGTGTGGGAGACTATGCTTCCGGTTACGCAGTCGTCCCGGCGAGAAGCATCGTATATATCAGCACCGGGGGTGTGCATGAGATCGAGGATTGGGTGTACAAAACCAGCGAGATGCTTGGCTGCAGCAGCCTGAATGACATGAAAAGAATGAGAAAGAGAATGGGAGGTCGCGTATGAACACGATGAGCATCAGATCCTATGAGGATATCCAGGACAGTCTGCGGATCAGACTTATGGATATGAAAAGCAACAAAGATAAGCTGGAGAACGCGGTCTATGAGCCGGTAGGCTGCGGCTTTGCGCTTGTCGCCTATATGGAGCTTCCGGAGGAGATCGCTGTGGACGGGATCGCCAATGTTCCCAGAAGCCTTGCGGAGTCGAGCGGCTTCAGTACGAGGCGCATCATGATGGACGCGAGGATCGGATCTCAGGCAGCGGATTTTCCGAGACTCAGCCCAATCCAGGAAATGCTGTTCGGAACGATGACGGGAGAAGCACCCCAGAATCTTTTGATCGGCGGAGACGTTCCGGAAATGCCTTCCCTTCTGGTCCTTACGACCGAAGACGGACGTCTGGGAGCATCTGCACTCTACTATAACGGCATTCAGGAAAGGATCGGTCAGATCGTGGGCGGCGACTATTATGTCCTGCCCAGTTCCGTTCATGAGGTCCTGATCCTGCCGGATGACGGGCACACGAATGCCAGAGAGCTGGCTAATATGGTAAAGCAGATCAATGAGAATGAAGTCAGTCCGGAGGAGCGGCTCGGCAATAAGGTTCTGCACTTCAGGGCGGATCTGCAGAAGCTTCAGGTCGCGGCAGATATGGATCATGACAAAGACCGTGGAAAGGAGCGAGGCTGATGGAAGTCAAGATCAATCGTGAAATCCGTCAGTATACGGAATCCATGTTTTTCGGACTGTCACTTCGACAGTTCGTTTTTTCTTTGCTCGCGGTCGGCGTGGCTATCGCCCTGTATTTTCTGCTGAAGCCCTATGTCGGAACGGAGACGGTCTCCTGGATGTGCATTCTGGGAGCCGCCCCGTTTGCGGCAATGGGCTTTATCAATTATCACGGCATGACGGCAGAGCAGTTTCTGATCGCCTGGCTGCGTTCGGAGATGATCGAGCCCAGAGAGATCAGATTTGAATCCAATAATTATTACTATGAGGCGGTGAAGGATGTGATCGCCGCACACGAGAAGGAGGTTTATAAGACCCATGATGAAATCGATCAGCAACATCCTGAAAACTGACAAGGAGCGCTATAAAGTCCCGAAAAAGGTACAGGATGTCATCCCCATCAAAAGGATCTGGACAGACGGTATCTTTCTGGTGGGAAACAAATACGCGAAAAGCTGGAAGTTCTCGGACATCAATTATCTGGTGGCAAGCCGCGAGGACAAGGAAAGCATGTTCCTGACCTATTCGGAGCTTTTGAACGGACTGGACAGCGGGGCCTGCACCAAGATCACCATCAACAATCATCATATGAAACGTTCAGACTTCGAGGAGTCGGTGTTGATGAAGCCACAGACTGACGGCCTGAACATGTACCGCGATGAGTATAACAAGGTGATCCTGGACAAGGCTATGGATGCCAACGGAATCCTGCAGGAGAAGTATGTGACGATCACTGTCGGAAAGAAAAACGTGGAAGAGGCAAGAGCCTACTTCGCCCGCATGGAGGTGGACCTGGTGGCCCATTACGCAGCCCTGGGTGCCAAGTGCGTATCTATGAGCGCAAATGACCGCCTGCGTGCACTTCATGATTTCTACCGCTCCGGCGAGGAAAACGCATATGCCTTTGATATCCGAAGCGCGGCCAAGCTCGGACATGATTTTAAGGATTATATCTGTCCGGACAGCATCGAAAAGCATAGTGACTATCTGATGCTCGGAAAACGCTTTGCCCGTGTCCTTTATCTTAAAGACTATGCCAGCTACATCAAGGACAGCTTTGTTGCAGAGCTCACAGAGATGAGCCGCAGCATGATGCTTTCCATTGATATCTTGCCGGTACCTACAGATGAGGCAGTGCGTGAGGTAGAGAACCGCCTGCTGGGTGTTGAGACCAATATAACGAATTGGCAAAGAAAACAGAACCAGAACAACAACTTCAGTGCGGTTGTTCCTTATGACATGGAGCTGCAGCGCAAAGAATCCAAGGAGTTCCTGGACGACCTGACCACCCGAGATCAGCGTATGTTCTTCGCTGTCATTACGATGGTCATTACGGCAGATACCAAGGAGGAGCTGGATCAGGACACGGAGACAATTCTGTCTACAGCCAGAAAGCACATGTGTCAGATGGCCGTACTGAAATATCAGCAGCTGGACGGTCTGAACACGGTGCTTCCGATCGGAACCAGAAAGATCAACTCCTTCCGCACGCTGACCACGGAGAGCCTGGCGGTTTTCATCCCGTTCAAGGTACAGGAGATCATGGATAAGGGCGGTATCTACTTCGGAGAAAACGCCATCTCCCACAACCTGATCATGTGCAACAAGGAGAATCTGCTGAACCAGTCTGCCTTCGTGCTGGGTGTTCCCGGATCCGGTAAGTCCTTCAGCGTGAAGGAGCTTATTGCCTTCCTGATCCTCAACACAGATGATGATATTCTTGTCTGTGACCCGGAGGGTGAATACGCGCCGCTGGTAGAGGCCATGGGTGATCTTGGCTCGGTGATCCGCGTTTCCGCAGGCGGCAGGGACCGCCTCAATGCCATGTATATGGTTGATGGCTACGGCGAAAACAATCCAATCGTGGTCAAGTCCGAATTTATCATGTCCCTGATCGAGCAGATCGATAAAAAAGGCGTGGGACCGCAGCACAAGTCCATTATCGACCGCTGTATTACGTATGTATACCGCAATGCGGTGGAGACCGGAACAGTACCGACGCTCTGCACGCTGAGGGATATGCTGCTGGAGCAGCCGGAACCGGAGGCCAAACAAATCGCACTCTCGCTGGAGCTCTACACTACTGGTTCGCTTGATATCTTCGGCAAGCAGAGCAATGTAAATCTGGACAAGCGTGTGGTCGTTTTCGACATTCACGGTCTGGGAGCCCAGCTGAAGCCTACAGGTCTTCTGGTCATCACCGATACCATGCTGAACCGTGTGACGCTGAACTGGAAGAGAGGAAAAAGAACACATGTCTTCATCGACGAGTTCCATGTAGTCTTTGAAAACGAATTCTCCGCACAGTTCTTCAACTCCGCATGGCGACAGTTCCGTAAGAGAAACGCATATCCGACAGCCATCACCCAGAACGTGGAATACCTGCTGGATTCTGTTCAGGCCAGCACCATGCTCAGTAACTCCGAGTTTGTGGTTATGCTGAATCAGGCGGCTTCCGACAGGGAGGAGCTGGCAAAGCTTTTGAACATCTCCAACGAACAGATGAGTTACATCACGAACGCAGATCCCGGCTGCGGACTGATCAAATACGGTGGATCACTGGTGCCTTTCGTGAACCGATTCCCGAAGGATACCAAGCTGTATCAGCTGATGACCACGCGTCCGGGCGAAGGTATTTTTGCGGGGCAGGCCGACTAAGGCCTGCCTATTGGATCGGAGGCATTTATGAAATCAAACAGAGCGAAAAAGATCATCGGCGTCTGTCTGATCGGTATATTTGCGGCAGCAGCGGTTATATCCGGGAGCCTGTTCTGGAAGGAATACCAGGATGCTGCGATGAGTGAGGACACCTTTTCTGGGCTGGCAGACATGATATCAGAGGTTCAACGCCCTGGAGGTGACGAATCTTCAGAAAGTTACGACGTGTCGCAACTTTCTAAAGCAGAGGGCTCCCCCGAACTGACCGAAGAGGAAAAGAAAGCGATGGAAGCAAAGCTTGCCCGGGAGAAATACGGTGCACTGTATGAGCAGAATCCAGACTTTGTGGGCTGGATCTTTATTGATGGGACCGGCATTAACTATCCCGTGATGCAGTCACCGTCTAACCCGGACTATTATCTGAAGCACAGCTTTGAAAAGACCTGGAGTGATTACGGGGTGCCATATCTGGATGAGGCATGTGTAATCGGACAGAGCAACAATCTGGTCATCTATGGGCACCATATGCGAAACGGCAGCATGTTCTGTGATCTGGACCATTATACTGATCCGGATTTCTGCTCAGAACATCCGATCATCTGTTTTGATACGCTTTCTTCCTTCGGTGAATATGAGGTGATAGCCGTATTCCGTTATAACACCAACTGGGAGGATTTCCGGTATGATCGTTGTGTTGCTATGGATGAAGATGCATTTGTCTCGTTTATAGAGCAGATTCACGCCAGAGAACTCTACAGCACCGGAAAAAGCGCCGAATACGGGGATGAACTGCTGACGCTTTCCACCTGCGAATATACTTATAAGAACGGACGACTGGTGGTCGTGGCAAGGAAGGTGATGCAATGACTGAGAATACCGGAAACGGTGCCGGGAAAGGCATCAAGACCCGTGAAGTAAAACATGATATCAAAGCGCTGGACAAGGCCGCAGAGATGGCAAAAAGCATGAAACAGGCAGTTGTCCGTACCAAAGATCAGATCCAGAACCTGACGGATGACGGACAGATTACTCCCGAGGAATATGCTGAAGACCGTATGCGCTATGCAGCGGAGGATACCGCATCCGAAGTCGGACACCAGACGAAGAAAGAAGCTCGAAAAGCCAAAAACAAGATTGAGGATAAGGTCCAGCGCCATCATGAAAAGAAGCAGCAGGAAAAGCTGGAGAAAAAGGTGCAGGAGGCCCGAAAGAGCACCCGACAGGCGGGAAAGGCGGAGGAAACAGCAAGGAAAACCAGTGTGAAGCAGCGTGAATTCGGCGTAAAGCAGCATGAGGCCAGGGTGCGTGCTGTTCATCAGAAGAAGCAGACAGTCAAGACAACGGACGCTTCCCGGAAAGCGATCCGGCAGACCGCGAAGTCCACCGGAAAGGCTGCTCCGAAGACGGTAAACAGCACAGTAAAAGCAACCAGAAGAACTGTTAAAACAGCTGAGCAGACATCCCGTGCGGCAATCAAAACCACGAAAGCCGCTGCAAAAACTGCAGAAAAAGCAGCTAAGGCTTCGGAAAAAGCGGCCAAGGCTGCGGCAGCTGCTGCAAAGAAAGCAGCCATTGCGGCATATAAGGCAGCTGTAGTTGTGGCAAAAGCCATTGCCTCAGCAGTGAAGGGCATTATAGCAGCCGTCAAAGGACTTATTGCCATGATTGCAGCCGGTGGCTGGATGGCAGTTGTAGCGATCCTGATCATCTGCCTGGTGGGATTGCTGGTCGGATCTATTTTCGGCATCTTCTTTTCCGGTGAGGATACCGGTAGTGATAAAACCATGCGGACGGTGGTACAGGAGATCAACACGGATTACCAGAGCGAGATCGACTCCATTAAGTCCTCCAATACGTATGATGAAGTTGAGATGTCCGGCTCCACTGCCGTCTGGCGCGAGGTGCTGGCAGTCTATGCTGTCAAGACAAACAACGACCCTGAAAATCCGCAGGAGGTGGCTTCCATCGATGATAACAAGATCCAGATCCTCAAGGATATCTTCTGGGAGATGAACGATATCTCTTCCCGAACCGAAACCAAGACTGTGACAAAGGTTATTGAGACCGATGACGGACGAGGCAATGTGGTTGAAGAAACTGTAGAAGAAACGCAGACGATCCTGTATATCAATGTGACTCATAAAACTGCGGACGAGATGGCCGCCCAATATGGCTTTAACGACGAGGAAAAGCAACAGATGGCAGAGCTTCTGGACGAAAAGAACCGATCTTTGTGGGCTCAGGTGCTGTATGGTATTCGTGCCGGAGATTCGGATATCGTAGAGGTAGCTCTGTCGCAGGTTGGTCAGGTGGGCGGACAGCCCTACTGGTCCTGGTACGGTTTTGATAACCGTGTGGCCTGGTGTGCCTGTTTCGTCTCCTGGTGTGCCAATGAGTGCGGGTATATCGAAGACGGCATCATCCCGAAGTATGCAGGATGTGTGAACGGTGTGCAGTGGTTTAGAGACCGCGACCAGTGGATTGACGGTAATGAAGAGCCGGTGCCCGGCATGATCATTTTCTTCGACTGGGATGATCCGAATGGAGATAACGGTCCGCAGGATGGCCTTTCCGATCATACCGGAATCGTAATTCGTGTGGAGGACGGTATCGTGTATACCGTCGAGGGCAACTCCAGTGACAGTTGCAGGCAGAAGCAATACAGTGTAGGATACTATGAGATCCTGGGGTACGGTGCGCCTGCATATTAACGATTTGGTCCTGACATTGGCCTGAAACGGCTGGTGTCGGGACCTGTTTTTTATTTGTCTAACACAGGTGTAGTCTATAATCGCCATCATGGGTTGATCAACCACGAAAATACCCGTGAGATATTGAAAAACAGGATGCTTTGTGATATAATTATTCTGGTTTTTTGTAAACAACCGTCAGGCGTGTTCCATCTCCCACTTTTGAGTTAACGGAGGCTGATTATGAGACTTACATACGACAAACTTTGGCGTTTGATGAAAGATAATAAGCTAACTAAAAAAGAGCTGGCTGCGGCAGCAGAGATCAGCGGCTACGCGATGGCCAAGCTCAATAAGGACGAACCGGTTGGCCTCGATGTCATGATGAGGATTTGCAAGGTGTTTCATTGTGACATTGGGGATGTGATGGAAATGGTTGAGGAATAAATGGCTGTAAGAATTAAATGGGATGAGTATGAGACAGCTCTTCTGATTGATACATTCTGGAAAATAGAAACTGAACCAGAAAACAAAAAATTATTCATTGAGGAGCTCTCGACTAACCTTAGGCAGAGGGCAGTTAATAAGGGGATTGAAATAGATGATATTTTCAGAAATGTCAACGGGATAGGTATGCAATTATCTCCGATTGCGCACGCTTTTTTTCCGGAACGTCCATCTTTAACAACTTCGGCTATGTTCGAGAAAATGGTTGAGTTATATAAAGACGACAGACCGGCATTCGATGAAATATTGAACACTGCAAAAAGACAGATTGGAGGAAGTGCTCAAATGAATGATGACGCAGATAATAGAGTCGCGTTTGCTGCGTGGCTTTCTTCCAATTGTCCCAAAGGGTTATCTTCACAAGATATCATTAGGTCTTTAGACGAAGGGTCATACAGAAGCATTAAATCAAAATATAGCAATAAGAGCTTCTGGGAAATATCCTCTATTGAGGAGTTTTCTGGTGCCTCAGAAAGAGTATTAGAGTCATTAAGATGGGGTAGATTATGGTTTTCCAGAAAAAAAGAGTTTACCCTTTTAAAAAGGAGTAGCGAGCTTTATAGACAATATTTGTCTGAAAAAGATAAAAGTCAGAAAGTAGAATCCCCTTCATTCATTGAACGAGATGAAAAAAAGCATCTATTTCCTTCAATCGATCGTACGGAAGCAATCTATCTTATTGATACATATTTAGAGACTATTGCGCAAAAAGGAAACTGGGATACTATTGCAACAGATGTCTCTAGAATTTTTCGTAGTAGGGCCCTGCAATTTGATGAATTAATTGATGAGGCATATAGAAATGTGCTCTTTGTCGAGGCATGTTATTCAGATATTGCCATCCTTTTTCAGAATCCTAACAGTGAGGATTGTCATCCTCTTCTGGCAGAACTAGTAAATCTGTATATTAAAGATCCTGATCGTTATGGTCTGCAGTCAAAAATAGTGCATGAGGAGTTACATAGACTTGGAGTGATAATCCCTGCGAGAAGTAATTCTACCGACAACAAAGAAAGCCAGGTTGATGCTCATTGTGTGTCAAAGCAGGATCAACCAATTATTCCAGAAGAAATATCCGAACTGCATAATGGAGCAAAAGTTGCTGCAACAGTAGAAGACAATGCAGAAGATATGCAACAGATCATAGTTCCAACGCCTTCTATGGAGGATAGTACGTATTTGCCAGACAAAGTGTATCTCATATTGAAAACGGAAAGTGCTCGTAATAAATATGGGACGACTTTGTACTATCTTTCTTCACTGGCTAATGCTCCGCAGGAAGAAGTAAAGTCAATTTTGGAGCGCTCAGAATGGGCACAATATCAATATGGGAAGTACTTTTTTGTAGAACTAGGATCCGGGGAAGCACAGTATAATTTCGCCAAACCCAGTTCTTTGGCATATACAAGGCCAGTAAGGCTCATCTATTTTGAGGAAGCAATAAGTGAAGCAACAACTTGGAGACAGTTGTATCTTGACTTTATGAGAGCTTTGTATGAAGACTATCCTGATATCATTAAGAGTATTGTTGGGAATGTTTATAGTCCTTCCTCGACGTCTATTGTTAATAACGTTACAGAATTTAAGGAGTATAGAGTGCCAGGTGAGTTTGTGCCAGGCTTGGTAATTGAATTAAGCCAGTCGGCATCCAGCATTGTTAATTGCATCGCACAACTTTTGGATCTTTGTAATGTCGACAATGAAAATGTCCGCATTTTCTATGAACGCAAAAGAACTCCTGCATTAGAAAAAAGCGTTAATGAGCCGGTAATAAAATCTGGCGTAGGAGTGGTGTTGCCTCAAAGGCAAGTTGTAGAAAAACCGGAAAGACATTATTCTCGCGACGATAAAGAAGCATTTTATCGTTGGTTGAAGGAAGATCAGAGTTTAGCAGAGGCGACATGCAGAGGATATGTTTCTGCTATTCGTGGTGCAGAAGACTACGCAAGCAGCTACATTTCTTCTTCCTGCAAGTTGTTTTGTGACGACAAAGATATAATTGCAGCTACGGTACATGAGCTGTTTGTAGATAAGCTCTTTAAGAAAAAGAATGAACAACAGCATAATCGTTTTTTTGCAGCATTAAGAAAATATCTTGAGTACATGCATGTTGCATTGAATGTAGGAAATGAACCAGCACAGGAAAGAGATGAACAGATTCCTCAAATAGTCCCCGAAATAAACGAAAAGATTCTTGCGACGATGAAAGAACATTTTGTTTATGGATTCAACACCAGCTCTCCTATTGAGATGATGAGATTTCGTGCTCAGTATGAAACAGATCATCAAACACCTTGTGATCTTAACGACAAGGCACTTTACGAAGCCATTACGAACTGCGGTTTATCCTATAATGGAAAAGTATATGTGGTAAGCCAGAACTGTAAGGACCGGATTAGTGAATTGTTTCAGAGCAGAATCGATGCAGGAGAAATAATTTTCTATTATGAAGAGGTATATCTAGCAAACGAAGATTGGCTTTATGATGAACATATTGTCGATTCTGAAATGCTTAAAACCCTTGTGGAAAGTATATTTCCTCGCTATCAGCATAAAGAACGTTTTCTGCTTGCCTATAATGGCAGGATCACGGAACTAAGTGCGCTTAAAAAAGCAATATTAAATGCTTGGGGCGAACAGGTACTCCGAACATTTACTGAATTAAGAGAGCTACTGCCTTATATTCCTCTCGATAAAATCCGGTATGCCCTATCTTATGGGAAGGAATTCACATGGAATTCATTAGAGACATATGCTAGGAATGATTTGTTTGTGGTTTCGAATGAACAAATCGAGGAGATTATCAGATTTGTTGATGAAAAATGCTCTGAGAATGGCTCTGTAACTTTTGATGAACTTCCTTTGGAGGATTTAGCGGCAGAGAACTTTGAACTTTCAGAGAGTGCATTATATGAAATGGTGTTTTCTTATTTGCCGGAGACATATTCTAAAAACGGAAAGGTTATTAGTCAAGCAAATAGTCAACAGCTTGACACAATTGCGGCTATACAGCAATACTGCAGGAAACGTGAAACATGTACTTTGGTGGAACTACAGCAAGTAATGCAGGATACCGAAGGCACTATAAGATACCCTGTTGTTATTGAAGCAGCAAATGCTGTTATGGTGAGAGTCAGCCAGGATGATTTTGTTACGGATGATAATGTTCAGTTTGATGTTCCTGGAATTGATAGCGCTCTTGATTCTTTTGTGCATGGAAACGGAATCGGCTTAAAGGAAGTTACAACTTTTGGGACATTTCCTTTCTGTGGATATGCATGGAATCTTTTTGTTCTGGAAAGCTATTGTAGGCGATTCAGCGAGAAATATAAATACGAATGTATGACTCCAAATTCAAATAACGCTGGCGCCATCATTCGCAAATCTTCTGATCTGTCCTATCATGACATAATGGTTGAGGCCTTAGCAAGATCAGATGTGAAGCTTGTAGAAAACGATGCCTTTGATTATCTCATATCGACCGGATTTCTGATTCGGAGGCGATATAATGGCATGGACTCACTATTAAAGAAGGCTATGGAATTACGGGAAGGAGGCGATTGATTTGTATTCATATACTTTTGATGAACAAACCGGAGGACTATTGCTTAATTCTTCTCCTACGGTTTTCTCTAAAGAGCCCCGCCCAGTATATGCTCCTGAATTAGATTTATTGGGATTTGATCAGTATTGGAATTACGACAAGCAATCAGATGTCCCATATATGTGGGCAGAATCTGTCAATTATTGGTATAGGGGAAAACACGTTGCTAGGTTGAAAGGTGGAGATCTCTATCATGCGCCGGAAATCATTTTGACAACGGACGAGAATGGTCACGTTGTAGAACCTGAACCTAATAGAGAATCTCTTAAGCCCATAGATATTGATGCCATGATAACGGCCAATCGAGACATTATAGAAATCATAGAGGGAACAACTGTCAAGAAAATTGTGGCTGCATATGAAAAGTATCACAGCAAGGTTGATATCTTTCATGTAGCATTTTCTGGAGGAAAGGACAGCACTGTTTTGCTGGACCTTGTTATTAAGGCACTCCCCAAAAAAAGTTTTGTAGTAGTATTTGGTGATACGGGGATGGAGTTTCCAGACACATATAACGTCGTTAATCAATATGAAGATCGTTGCAAGCAGGAAGAGATACCCTTCTATCGAGCAAGGTCTCATTTTGATCCATTTGAGTCATGGAATCTTTTCGGACCACCAGCAAGAGTCCTTCGCTGGTGCTGCAGCGTTCACAAAAGCACCCCACAAACGTTAAAACTTAGGGAGATTACTGGAAAAAATGACTATATCGGTCTGGATTTTGTGGGCGTAAGAAAGCATGAGAGTGTAGCTCGAAGTGAATATGAATATGAGAACTTCGGAAAGAAACAAAAAGGACAGTTTAGTTTTAATGCTATTCTTGATTGGACATCCGCAGAGATATGGTTATATATACTTAAATATCGATTGCCAATAAATGACGCGTATAAAAAGGGCAACTCCAGAGCTGGGTGCTTATTCTGCCCGATGGGAGGGAACAAAGGCGACTTTGTGCAATACAGCTCATATAAGGAACAGATAGATCCCTATATAGGAATTATTAAATCACTAAATCGAAGAAACCAGGGTGATGAAAGTGCTCTTGAGTCGTATGTTTCTTGTGGTGGGTGGAATGCTCGTAAAAATGGGCGCGATTTAACTATTAGCGATAATCACTATAAAGAAGAAGTGAAGGATGGGAAATGTATTATCACTGTGTCGCATCCACGCACGGATTGGAATCAATGGATCAAAACAGTGGGAGATATCCCATTTGAGTATCACTATGAAGCAACCAGTGATGGCTATAAAATAAGCTTTGACGCCTCTATAGCCAAACAGTTTCCTAGAGATATAAAAAAATTCAAACAGGTATTTCATAAAGCAGCGTGTTGCCTTGAATGTAGAGTATGTGAAACCAATTGCCGAAATGGTTGCATCTCTTTTGCCCATGGCCTTGAGATAAGCGGTTGTCTTCATTGTGGACAATGCCACGAAATTGATGACGGGTGCTTGGCATTTCATTCATTACGGACGCCAACAGGAGGAGGAAATATGAAGGAAGGAAGCATTAATTCATTTGCCAACCATGCTCCTAAATTGGAGTGGGTACGTGACTTTTTCGAACAGGGCAATGACTACTGGGAGTTTAATGGATTGGGGCCCAATCAGATTCCAATGTTTAAACGATTTCTTCGGGAAGCCGGGCTTATTGATGAACATGTTCAGACAAAAGCGCTATTTGACCTTGTACAACAACTCGGTCCAGAAAGTAATACCTCTTGGGGACTGATTGTTGCTAATCTTGCCTATAATGCACAATTTAAGTGGTACATTAACAATATGGATGTTGGCACCTTTTATGATCGTGAAATTATTAGTGACCTATTAATAAATGAAGGTGTAAAGAAAAACGATGCCACTTCCATTATTAATGCATATAAACGATTTTGTGAGCTTCCCATTGGAACTACATTGGGATGGGGTAGTGTTCTTGAAAACGGTCGCCAGATTGACTCCTTAGTACGGTCTAAATGCATAATTACGGATAACCGAGTCATCCTTTATTCACTCTACAAGTTTTCTGAGAAGTGTAATGATTATAGAGAGTTTACACTGGCCTGGCTAATGAATGATGCTATAGACAGGGATGGTATAAGCCCAACACGAATCTTTGGTCTAGATTATGAAGACATGAAGTCTATTCTGTTAGGATTATCCGCCCGATATCCTGAGTATATTGATGCTACTTTTACAAATGACCTTGATAAAATCACCATCAAAGACAAAACGTCGGAAGACGTCCTCAATCTCTTTAAGGAGGAAATGTAATGGCTACAGTGAATATTGGAAAATACCGTCAGTTTTTTGATATAGACGAGAAATACTTCCCTTGCATAGATGATTCGGCAATTGAAGCTGGTGCGCCGTGGGAAACCACCTACCCGCACTCTGCGTTTATTGATCTCCTTAAAAGTGTTGAAAGAATGCTGGGAGGGACAACAAAGAGATCTGTATGGATTCACGGCGCTTATGGCACAGGCAAATCTCAATGTGCGTATGCATTGAAAAAGATACTGGAAGTCTCTGAGACAGAACTTCAGGCTTATTGGGATCGCTATGAGCCCTTGAGAAACAACCAGGATTTATTACAAAAGTTATTAGGTCACAAAGAGCGGAAAGTTGTGACTGCATATCGATATGCGTCCGGTGGAATTACTACACCTAGGGATCTTTTCTTTGCTATCCAAGAGAGTGTAAAGAAGGCTTTGGAGGAAGATCCACGTATTTCTTACTACGGTGAAAACACTCTTAAAGATAGTGTAATTGCCTGGTTGGAAGACTCTTCTCATAAAAGCTTTTTTAACGAGTTGCTAAAAAAGCCGAAGTGGAACGCGACTTTTTCCCAGTCAAATACAGACGAAGTCCTTAATTCTTTACGTAAGAGCTCTGATATCAAGAGTCTGATGGATAATATCTTTAGCCTGGCTGATGAGGAAGGCATTACTGCCATGTCTTTGGACGCAGATAAACTCAAAGCCTGGCTGAAAGATATTATGACTAAGAATGATGCAAAAATCGTTCTTGTATGGGATGAGTTTAGCGGTTTCTTTAAACAGAACAGGAATTCTCTCGATGAATTCCAAAAGATTGTTGCCCTTTGTCAGGAAGCCCCCTTTTACTTCATAGTAGTGACTCATCAGACTGATTCCATCATAAACAATGAGGATCAGTCTTGGTCCGTTGTCAGACAACGCTTTGATTTTGTGCAGATTACGCTTCCTGATAATATAGCATTTGACCTTATTGGACATGCGTTTAATGTCAAACCGGCCGCTCAAACGACGTGGGATGTGTGTGCAAATGATTTGAATGGTAGATTGACTGATTCCAGAAGAGAAGTTATGAAAGCTGCAAGGATCTCAAATCCTAAAGTCATCAAAGACATCATGCCTATTCATCCTATGGCTGCTTTGGTGTTAAAGAATATAGCTTCTGCATTCCAGTCTAACCAGAGAAGTATGTTCGACTTTATAAAGACTTCGAATACGGATGATGTTAAGGCATTCCAGTGGTTTATCGAAAATACTGGCCCTGGAGATGACTATCCCCTTCTCACAATTGATATGCTTTGGAATTTCTTCTATGAGAAAGGACGAGACAACCTTACTTCTGATATTCGAATGATTCTGGATACATACCCGCAGCAGCAGAGCTTGCGAGATGATGAAAAACGTGTGCTTAAAACTATTCTCATTATGCAAGCTATCGATAAGAGATTGGGCGGTTCTATAGAATTGCTCAAACCTACTGAGCAGAATATCAGCTATGCGTTCGAAGGGATATCCTCTGGGCTTGATACAGCATGCAAAAATATAGCAAAAGGCTTAAATAGAAAGGGCATTTTGGTCCTTAACCCGATCGGAAATGGAAAATATGCTTATGGCGCAGCTGTACTCGCAGGAGATCAGGCAAAGATTGATGAATACAAAAAGACTGTCCGCCAGACGAGCACAACTGCAAAACTAGTATCAGATGGTAAATTATCTACAGCCCTGTCACTTAGTCCGGCCCTTCGCCTTCGTTATGCCGACGACATCACCACTGGGTCGCTAGTAACGGTCACAAATTCTGATTTTACGAGGACAATTAACCTACTTAAAGACAAAGCTAGCCCATGGCACTTTAATGCTGTGATTGCTTTTGCCAGAGATGATGATGAGGCTGCTGCGTTTAGGAAAACGATAAAAGAAGCCGCAGCCAAGGATGAGTATAAAAACATAGTATTCATTGATGCGCTTTCAACACCCCTTGGAAATGATGATTTCGATTCCTATATCGAATACTCTGCAATGGCCCAGTATTATCAAGGGAATAATAATCAGTCTTCTAAGGAAAATGCTAATAAAGCCACCCAAGTACTTTCTATTACTTGGAGAAATCGTGTTTATAATGGATCCTTTATTATGTATTATGACGGTTGCCGGGATGGGGAAAAAGTGGTTGGCGGTTCAGGTGTTGCCAGTGTCCTTCAGGCCATCGTTATGAATAAGCACAAGCTGTTGTTTGATTTTTCCAGGGGCCTTACTGAAAATCAGCTGAAGCTGACCCAGGGAAAAGCTGCTGCAAAATGCGGCATAATTGGAAAAACCAGCGGTGTAGTCATAAATGCGGAAAAGAGCGTACTCCCTGCAGTATGGACAGTGGATCGCTATTGGGAGAATCCGTCTACAAGTGGGTTAAGCATTTCTACTATAAAGCGTTCTGTTGAAAAGCTTATCCAGGAGAGCTTTGACAGAGACGGACAAATCTCAATTGGGGATATATATGATCATCTGGAAACAACGTATGGTTTTGCTCCTTGTAATTTGTCGGCATTTATAACTGGTTTCCTGCTTAAAGAGTATGGTGGAGAACCTTATCGTTATTCCGATAGCACGGGTAGTCATGAAGCAATGACATCCGATAAACTGTCCGAGATGATAGGAAACTATATTGGAAAAACTCCAAACCCGACATATCTAGTGAAAATGACTGCTGATGAAATGGCCTTCTATGAAGTTACGGAGAAAGCCTGGGGAATCGAGAAAAATTCTTGCTCTTCAGCTGCTCAAGCAGGAATTAGCGTAAAAAAGAAAATGCAAGGATTGGGCCTGCCTGTTTGGTCTTTGGAGGAGATTGACACTTCTGGCGTCTATGATATCATCGGAAAATATATTGAGTTGGTACAAAAAGAAGGAAGTGACGCTCATAAGGTTGCTTTGACAATAGGTGCTGCAGCTAGGATGAAAACGTCTTTAGGGGATCAGCTACATTCTTTGATCACGCCAGAAAACTGCCAGAAAGGAATGCGGTCTTATCTCCAAGCCTTTGAAGATGGACAGCTTATTACATTGGCAAATGATATCGGGGCAACAGATAATCTTATAAAAGATATCAGTGATCTGTTTTCTGTACAGAATTCCAGCCTTTGGAATATCGAGACAGGAAAAGAACAGATTAGAACACTGATTGTCGATTATACATTTGTCAAGACGACGAATAGGATTCTCGGAACATCTGTGAACTCCAAACGGGATGCGTTTTCTGCATGGTCAGATCAACTGAAATTTGCCATGTGTACCAAAGAGTCTTTACAGACAAAATTCCCTGAACTATCCAATAGCTTGGAATTCTTACTGAAAATATATCAGGGAACAGACATCCTTCCGGATCAGATGAAGTCCTATACGGACGACTTTGTCAGGGATGCCGATCAGCTAAAGGCATATTTCAGTAATGAGATTCCTGTCTTTATTGAAATATACAAAGCTTATCTGGATGATATTTCAGTGGACGAGACCCTTCAGCTAAAGACGAATGATCTTGTTGGCATCTACCGTAAGTCAAAGACAGAAGGAAATACAGTAGTTAAGAAAGTGGCTGATGAGTTTAGGAAAAATCAGGCCAAGACTCAGATGTTTACCCTCTGGAAGGAAAAAACTGGATCTAAAAATCCTGCTGATTGGTCCAGCAAACATAGAACGCCTATACTGAAAATGGTGAAGCGCTCTGAATATGACGATGCAAAGAAAACTTTTGAAACATTGAACAGAAGCACAGCAACAGAGCTTGAAATCAAAAATGCTCTTGATTTCTTGAATAGAACTAGCATGTTCCCAGACCTGTCTGATCAGTCCAAAATTGACGATGCTTTCAGAAGCTTGTTGGGAAGCTATCGCAGTATCCTCACCGATATTGAAAAGGTTCGGGATGCGTTAGAGAGGCTTGCAGTTGATGCCTATGAATGGGATAGTCACCCTTCTATTCGCAGTAAGATATATGATCTTGCAAAGGCGGAATATGATGCTGGTGGTAGCGATCGTGTTGTAATTAAGATTGAAAATATGCAAAATGATCGTCTCAAAGCTTATCTTATTCGATTGGTCAAAGAGAATATGAAACTCGGCGTCGAAATCATAAACGGAGGTGAATAAGCCCCATGTCCATTAAGGCAATTGAAAGCTATTACAAATCAAATATCTACAAACCATTTTACATGGCTGTTGGAGATGAGGAATACAGGTTCTTGAAGGCAAAGCTTGTCGAAGCTGGCGACGTTGTTTTTGTGCGCCTCAGTAGCTGTTGCCGTAATGCGGACAAAAAGCCCGATATGGACAAGCTTAGGGAAACTTTGCGGATGGCTGATGTGGATTGCGATTCTAATAAAATAGTACTTCTTGGGCTAGGTGAGTATCTGGCACTTGAAGGTCCGGCATTTGCAAAAAAGATCCTGAATGAACTCATTTCCTTCAATCTGGGAAGTGCACATGCCGTATTCCTTCTGAGAGGCGTGTCCTCTCAAGTTCGAGAAATGACAAATAGTGATCCACGCTATACCGGAAGACAAATTGAGATGGGAACAAGTACTATGACATCCCTTTCATTTATGTTCTCAGGCATAGATTTAAGCATGTATGAAGAAACAGGATTTAAGAGAGCCCTGGAAATCGCTGAAGATGGCGATGTTGAAACAATAAGCGTCAATACGTCTATGATGTTTCCAGAGGCCCTTTTCCCGGTTCAAATTGTGAAGAATCCGTATGAGGCTATCTGCAAGAAGATCAAAGGATTCAATCTGCCCAAGCAACTGGGAACGGATGAATTTTGGGAAGAACTTCTTAAGGAAATCAACCAATTCAAGTCGATCAACAAAGTGTTCGATAACCATACATTTGATAACTCTCTGGGAGATTTTTACCAGCGCATCGCCGGTTCACTCTATCCAAACTGGCTTTATTATATCTACTTGGTGAAAAACCGCGAGTCGTTAAACAATTCGTATTTACGTCTTGTACTGGATTCAAGTGATGGGTTTGAAGACTTTAAGAAAAAGCTTCTCAATGCCATTACAGGGGTTTCTCATAACACTCCAGGCTTTAACCAACTTTACACGGATAGAAAGCGACTAGTAAGTCAATATCCTGCGGCTGATATTGCAGTCTTTGTATCCAACAACCGTTTTGATCCGCAAGAAAGCATTTATAAGCTCACTGATAACACTCTAGTAGAACGGGAAGAGATTATAGCAAATATCGCGCAGCATGGTCTTCCAAAAGAACTAGAAAAGATTTATCCCGCATTGGCGATGTACCTTAAGAAGTACCATTTTCAAGGAGATGCAATCAGTGAATTGCTGACAGACTATTTTGAGGAATATAAACAACAAAAAGTATCGAATTCGCTTCATCCGGAATTTCTGGAAAAAGTTGATGATTTAGCCCATAAGAGAGTTTATAACAGGTTGCGGACAAGAGATGAAATAGTTGCTGCAATTAATCCAGAAGGAGCCTTCTTGCGTTGGGTAGATGCTTTAGGGGTCGAATATTTAAGTTATATCGTAGAAAAAGCAAAGCAGAGAGGATTAGCAGTATCTGTTAGTGTAGGAAGAGCAGACTTGCCGACTATAACAGGAATCAATAAGAATTTCTTTGAAGCATGGCCTGAAGACAGACGGCAAAAAGTTGAAGATCTGGACGACACAAAACATACCGAACGGGGTGGCTATAAATATAGCGCAAGTAACCAGTACCCTATTCACCTCGCAAAAGAGTTGGACATTCTTTCATCTGTTATAGATGAAGCTGCTACGGATCTTGGCTTGAGGACATATGATAAATATGTAATCGCCAGTGATCATGGGGCATCTAGGCTTGCTGTTTTACGTAAGAAGGAAGAAAAATACGATACGGATACGCAAGGGGAGCATTCTGGTCGTTGTTGCAAGGTGTTTAAGGGTTATGACCTTCCCTTTGCAACCGAGGAAAATGGATATATTGTTCTTGCGGATTATGGACGCTTTAAGGGAAGTCGCGCGGCCAATGTGGAAGTTCATGGCGGTGCATCCTTAGAGGAAGTAGTTGTTCCAATTATTACGCTTTCTCTGCGTGATAACAGCATCGTGATCCAGCTTGTTGATTCCACAGTTAAGGTGGATTACAAGACAGGGGCATCTATTACCCTGTACGTCAATAAAACTATATCCCAGGCGCTGTCTGTGGAATACAAAGGAAAGAGATATAAGGGTTTTAATGTTGACAGTAACCACTATAGAGTGGATATCCCGGACATCAAAAGAGCAGGGACGGCTCCAGCAGATGTGTACCTTGGTGAAGACTTGGTAACACATATTACTATTAAAGCTGTTGGCAAGAGCGCATCCATGAATTCTGATTTTGATGACCTGTTTTAATTTGGAGGCAGATTATGATTGATGATAAATTGAGAAACTGTTTTGACGAGATGGTCGTTTATAAAGATTTGAAGAAAAGCAACTTTTTTAACGCGCTTAGTCTTCCGTCTTTTATGCGAGATTGGATCTTGAAGAAGTTTGAAGATGAGGAAGGAAATTTTGACGCGGATCAAGTTGCAAAGTTTGTCAGAACTTATCTCCCCAAAAAAGAAGACTGGAATTCAATCAAAAACCGGGTAGTTGTAGAGCAGGAACGCGTGAAGTTTCTTGCAAAAGTCTCTGTATATATCGAAATCAAGACAGGCGAGGTGTCTTTCTCGCTTCCAGATTTTGGTTTATCATTTAAGGATACCATTATAGAAGATCACGTCTGGCAGGAGTGTAAAGATGACTTGATTGGACAACAAGAAACCTGGGGCATGGTTGAACTCGGCTATAGAGCTCCGGATGATTTTGACTGGACTTTTGAGTACGAAAAGAGAAAAACCAAGACTAAAGATGGAAAACAAGGAAAAATCAAACTTGTTTCCTTTAAGACGTTCTGTCCATACCGCACCGATCTTGATTACTTCAAGGACGCCAGAAACGAGTTTACTATTGACGAATGGATTGATATTTTACTAGGAGCAGTAGACTACAACGCAGAAGGTTATGGTGGCGATGAAGAAAAGAAGCTGACTATGCTTACTCGTCTTCTTCCATTTATTGAAAAAAGGCTTAATCTGGTTGAGTTAGCTCCGAAAGGAACAGGGAAATCATACCTTTATGGACGCGTGAGTCGTTATGGGTGGTTATCTAGTGGCGGTATTATGAGCCGAGCTAAGATGTTCTATGACCAAAGCAAACATACTGAAGGGCTTGTTGCCGGCAATGATTTTATTACATTAGACGAAGTTCAAACCATTTCATTTACAGACGTAGACGAAATGAGAGCTGCGCTGAAAGGGTATCTAGAATCCGGTATTTACACTGTAGGGAATCATGAGGGAACCGCCGATGCTGGTATGATTCTTTGCGGCAATATCCGTAAAGAAATTATGGATGCTGATGGCTACAGTAACATGTTTGAGGAACTGCCGAAAGTATTCCATGAGTCAGCGCTCATTGACCGTTTCCATGGATTCATCAAGGGATGGAATATCCCTCGTATGAATGACGATTTAAAGGTTGCTGGATGGGCCCTAAACTCAGAGTACTTTTGCTCAATAATGCATGAACTCAGAAATGATATGAGTTATCGCGCTGTTGTTGATGAAATGATACAGGTTCCAGAAGCTGCCGACACAAGGGACACTGAGGCTATTAAGCGAATCGCTACAGCTTATTTGAAACTGCTTTTCCCAAACGTAAGAGAACCCGGTGATATTTCAGTGAGAGAATTCAAGAGATACTGCCTTGATCGAGCCAGAAAAATGAGAGATACCATTAAGTATCAGCTTGGAATTCTTGATGTGGAGTATCAAGGTAAAGATATTCCGAACTTCACTATTAACACGGAATATGAACAGTGAGGGGGAAAGAATGGCTACTTGCTACGTTTGTGGAAAGGAAAATCTCAGCAAGGACGAAATCGGTATCACAAAGAAATTGATCGATAAGAAAACGAAGAAGTTTTACTGTATTTCATGTCTTGCAGAATATCTAGAAGTTACTGAAGAGGAGCTTTTGGATAAGATAGAGGAGTTTAAGAATGAGGGTTGTACTCTCTTTCAATAATAAACCATTATGAAACAGTTTATTTACGCCGATAATGCGGCAACAACAAAACTGGATAAAGAAGCACTCGAAGCTATGCTACCATATTTGTTGAGTGAGTACGGTAATGCGTCCCAGCCATACTCTTTTGCTCGCGAGCCCAAGAGGGCGCTTGCTAAAGCTAGACAAATAATAGCCACAGCCATTAACGCACTTCCTGAAGAAATATATTTTACATCTGGAGGTACTGAGAGCGATAACTGGGCGATAAAAGGATCAGCATTTAATGATGCAAATAAGAGAGCAATCATTACTTCTACAATTGAACATCATGCTGTACTTAGGGCTTGTGAAGCAATAGAACGTCTTGGCTATCCTGTCGCTTACGTAAATCCCGATTCAAAAGGTTTGATTACGACGGAAAAGCTGGGGTCTATCATTACTGACAATACTCGTCTCGTGTCCGTAATGTATTCAAATAACGAGATTGGGACAATCGAGCCTATCAAAGAACTTGCTCAAGTTGCACATCAGCATGGTGCTCTTTTCCATACAGATGCGGTCCAGGCGGTTGGTCATGCCAGTATTGATGTAAAAGCTTTGGATGTGGATATGCTCTCTGCGTCTGCTCACAAGTTCAACGGTCCAAAAGGTATAGGCTTTTTGTATATCAGAAAAGGCATCAGTATAGTTTCTTTCAATGATGGTGGATCACAAGAGTTTGGACTACGTGCCGGAACTGAGAATATTGCCTCTATTGTTGGAATGGCAACTGCGTTAAGAAACAATCTTGCAAAACTTTCCCAAAATGAGGCGCATATACTGAACCTGGAGCGAGTTCTTCTCTCTGATTTGTCTGGCTTGGATTTCGTTCGTAATGGGGCAGGCAACCATATTCCAGGTAATATCAGCCTTTCTTTCAAGGATTGCGATGGAGAAGCTATCCTCCATAGACTGGACTTGGCAGGTATAAGTATATCGACCGGCTCAGCTTGTGATAGTGTAAATACGCAGATTTCCCACGTTATTAAGGCAATTGGGCTGGCGCCGGAATATGCTATAGGAACAATACGTATTTCACTTGGGAAGGATAATACTGAAGAAGAAGTAAAAGAAATAGCAAAGGCATTAAGGAAAGTAATAAAGGGATAATATTGATAGTAATTAGCTGGAGGGTAACCCATGGATATAGACGGCAAACTTCGCCCGTTATACCTTCTCAGAATTTTGAAGGAGCGTACTGACGAGGATCATGCTCTGACGACTAATCAGCTGGTTGGTATACTGAAGGAAGAATACGGTATTGAAAAAACCTTCCGTACCACAATCAAGACAGACGTCGAGGTGCTGCAAAAGGCTGGCTTCAGCATACAGGCGACGCGTTCCACTCAGAATCAATATAACTATATCGAGCGTGATTTCGAAACCCCGGAAATCAAGCTTTTGATTGATGCGGTTATGTCTTCCAAGTTCATAACTAAGGGTAAGAGCGATCAGCTTGCAGCTAAGCTGACGGAGCTGGCTGGACCGTACAAAGCGCAGGAGCTGAAACGCAATCTGGTCGTTGATGGGCGCATCAAGGCGGAAAATGAGCAGATCTATATGATCGTCGACGCTATCAACGAAGCGATCAATAGTAAGAAAAAGATTAAATTCCAGAAGGTTGAATATAACGTGAAGAAGGAAAGAATTCTCCACAACCATGGGGAAATGTATACCTTCAGTCCGTATTCTCTGGTCTGGGACGGAGATTTTTACTACGTGGTCGGCTATTCGGATAAGTATCAGAGTGTCGGCAGCCATCGCGTGGATCGTATTTATAAAAGGCCGGAGATCCTGGACGAACCGGCAGTCCCGCCGGCACCGTATTTCAGTGTAGCAGAATATATTAATACGATGTTCCGGATGTATGATTCTGAGCGCGTAGAGGTGGAGCTACAGGTTGAAAACGGCCTTATGGATGCTGTTATAGATAAATTCGGTCCAGACGTTACAACCTATGCCTGGGACCAGCAAAGCTTTCGCGTTGTGGCGACCGTCTCGATCGGAACGACCTTTTACAACTGGATCTTTGGATTCGGAGGACGCGTGAAGATCCGCGAGCCTGAAAATGTGCGCCGTGCATATGAAGCAAGAGTCCGTGAGGCTGCGGAAGCGCTGAAGCTGCTATGAAAAACAAAACTGGTCACTGGATCCAGCGGACACATCTGTTCCGTAAGGATGAGTATGAATGCTCTGTATGTAAATGCCGGACAGACAAACCATATAAAGCCTGCCCGCATTGCGGCCTTCCAATGAAAGGCTCCAAATATGATCCTTCTTGGGTCGACGAGATGGAAATGATTGATGCGATATTTGATGATTAAGACGAGGAGACAACATGGCAGTCGCAACTATTCAATTGCATTTAGGGATTACTGAGGATGACCGAACAAAAATCAAAGAGGTCGAAGAACTTGCTCTTACTCCGCAGCTTCTTCAGGAGTATCTTGACGGCTTTAATGAGGAATTAGATGAAGGTGCAGATGATTATCTGCTCCAGGTGGTCAGGATGGCATACCTGACGGGATTCTATAATGGACTGAGTTCACTGGACAAGATATCACTCAATGCAAATTATAACGAGGATTTCTTTTGCGGGGATTAGTTTGACGAGCCGCAGCGTGATATGAGATCCTCTTCTAAGCCCAAAGAAATGACTGTATAGGGACAGAGGATAGTTATGAGGATCATGGTCAGTGCCTGCCTGGCAGGCGAAAACCGCAAATATAACGGTGGAAACAACCGGAATGAAAATGTTGCGGATCTGTTCGCGGAGAATGAGATCGTTACTGTCTGCCCAGAGCAGATGGGAGGTCTCCCGACGCCGAGAGTTCCTTCTGAGATACGAAATGGCAAAGTAATGAACCGAGATGGAGTCAGCGTAGACAAGGAGTACCGTCTTGGAGCAGAGATGTGTCTGGATATCGCCAGGGAGTATCAGCCGGATCTGATCATCCTCCAATCCCGTAGCCCCAGCTGTGGTGTAAAGCAGCGTTATGACGGAACCTTTACTGGTAAGCTGATCGACCAACCGGGTGTTACGGCAGAGCTTCTGATCCGTAACGGGTTCCATGTGATCGACGTGGAAGACCTGCGAATACGCGAGTAAATCTGAAAATCGTCATTGAGATGTAGTCTGAAGACTGCATCTCTTTTCTTTTTAGCAAAAATCCGAAAATTAGTGTCGCCTATAAACGACACCATGAATTTGCCCTATTGCAATCCAAACAAATGTGCGTATAATAAAGCTATCCGATACGGATAGTAACTGATAGAACAGAAATGAGGTGTAAGCCATATGCGATCCAAAGATCCGGAACTGATGAATGCGATTAAAGAGTTTGTCAATAAGTATTATCGGGAGCATCATATGTCTCCTTCCACCCAGACGATTGGCGAAGCCGTCGGCGTTACCAAGAATACAGTACATCGCTATCTGGTAGAGATGGACGAGAAAGGGATCCTGGAATATCACAAGAAGATCAAAACGACCGAGCAGACGACCAAATGCAGCACAGGATACTTTTCCGCGCCTCTGGTTGGATCGATCCGCTGCGGTAATCCGGAGACCGAGGAAGAGATGGTGGAGGAATATGTCAGTCTTCCGGAATCCATTTTCGGAAAGGGACAGTTCTATCTCCTGAGAGCCAAAGGCGATTCCATGGTTGATGCAGGGATTGAAGAGGACGATCTTCTGGTCATTCAGGTCCAGCACAATGCTGCTCCCGGAGATATTGTAGTCGCGCTGGATCAGGACAGCGAAAATACGCTGAAACTGTACGGCGGCTATGACGAGGAAACAGGCACTTATCTGCTGGAATACATGAATGAGGAGAAATACCCGGGAAAGACTATCCGGGTAAGCAGCTTTACTGTGCAGGGCGTAGCCAGGCATGTGATCAAGACCCTACGGGGTAAGGCTCACTGATGGGAGTGGAAAAGCGTGAACGGAAAAGATGTAAGATGCCCGGAATGCGGGACAATCAATTATAGCCTTTATCTGGAAGAAACAGACGGCTGGATGGAATGTGAACACTGCGGCTGCAGCGCACATCTTCTGAAGGCCAAGACCGATGATCTGACGGACGTGGAGAACTGTCTGTGGCAGGTAATCCGGCCGCTCCCGTCAGCACAGAAAAAGAGACTTTCGCTGTACAGCAAGGCTCTGAGCGGCTGAAAAGAGAGATTTTTTGTAAAAGAGAGGGCAGATTCGGGTGACAAAAACATATGTGCAGGTAGACAGCGAGAAGCTGGACACGGGAGAGATTCTGCCGCGCACCATCACCTGGGTGGACGGAAGGATCTGGGAGGTAGACAGGGTGCTTCATTCCTGTGCTTCCCCGGACGGTGAATACGAAGGAATTCGCTACACGATTCTCATCGGTAGTGCGGAAAAATATATATACAGAGCCGGTCGCGTGTGGTACGTGATGGCCTGAATGGAGGAGGTGAAGGCCGTGAAGAGATTCACGTCTTTTGAAGAGATCGAAATCCTCTGTGAAGCCATGATCAAGGACTTTTTTCGAAGCAAACATTATACCAACGTGCTTTGCGTAGATATAGAAACCTTTGTGAGGGATTATCTGGGGATGCCGATCGTGTATGAGAGCTTTGCGGAGCCTGACCCGGGAAGGGTCGGCTTTTACGCAGACGGAGTAAGGCCGCTGATGGTAAAAAGAGCGGATAAGACAAAGGAGATCGTATATCCTGCGCGAACTGTGGTGATCGACAAGTTCCTCCAGAGTCCGCAGGAAAGCGCTAGAAAGCGGTTTACCATTGCCCATGAGGGAGCGCATGACGTGCTGGAGAGGCATGGCACAGGACAGATGAATGCGGTAGCTGCGTTTCACAGTGAGTATGATCCGGACATGACCTATTCCGGTGATATGCTCAGAGAAATGCTTTCCATGAATGAATGCTGCACCAACCGGGCAGGTGCCTGCCTGCTGATGCCTGGCTTTCTTGTGAACCGGGTTATGAAACGGTATAACGTGGAAAACGGCGTTGTGATGTATCAGACAGAGGAAGGCGTTGTCCTTTCGAAGGATCAAAGAGTGCTGATCCAGAAGATGGCCAATACGATGGGCGCATCTTATACGGCGTTCTATTATCGACTGCAGGAGTTAGGACGATTTGATATCAGACCTATGGAGGAATACCTGCATACAGGCCTCTGTTATGGAGGGATGGAACCATGCAGGCAGTGATCGAAAGACATGTGACAGCTGGACCGGAGCTTAAGCAGAAGCTTGCCGCGTCACTTGCAGGAACGGCAGGCGTTCAGCTTCGGACGATCCGCTGTCCGAGCTGCGGGTTCTATCTGCTGGATGTATATGGAAGGGAGCATTATTATATCCGGGTCAAATGCCGGAAATGCAAGTTTGACGAGGCGATCGATACCGCGCTCTTTCGTACGATACGCACCGGCAGAGGCCTCCGCAGAGCCAGAGCAAAGGAGCGTGATAGGACAGGATGGAACGGACATACATCTGTATCGACTTGAAATCCTATTACGCATCCGTAGAGTGTGTACACCGGGGACTGGATCCGCTGAAGGCAAACCTGCTGGTGGCGGACCCTACCCGGTCCGATCAGACGATCTGCCTGGCGGTTTCGCCATCACTCAAAGCCAAGGGCGTACCGAGCCGTCCGCGCCTCTTTGAGGCAAAACAGGCGATCCGAAAGTATGAAGCAGAGCATAGGACGAAGATCGACTACATCATTGCCGTCCCGCGTATGGCTGAGTATGAACGGATATCAGCACAGATCTATGCGATCTATCTTCGGTATGTAGCACCTGAAGACGTACACGTCTATTCCATTGATGAGTGCTTTATCGACGTGAGCGGCTATCTGCACGCTTATCAGAAGGAAGCCGACCGTACGAATACCAATGCCGCCCACGTGATGGCGATGACCATGATCCGGGACGTGCTGAAGACCACCGGTATCACGGCGACAGTCGGGATCGGAACCAACCTTTATCTGGCAAAGGTCGCGATGGATATTGTAGCCAAGAAGCGCCCGGCAGATAAGGACGGTGTCCGCATCGCAGAGCTGAATGAGGATTCCTATAAGTTCCTGCTTTGGGACCATAAGCCGCTGACGGACTTCTGGCAGATCGGGCCCGGAAAAGCCAGAAGACTGGAAAAAGCCTTTATGTTCACGATGGGTGACGTCGCAGCCCGGACGCAGTGGGATGAGGAGTTCTTTTACAAGACATTCGGCATCGACGGAGAGATCCTGATTGACCATGCCTGGGGGATCGAGCCAGTTACTATGCAGGATATCAAGTCGTATAAAAGTGAGGGGCACAGTCTCTCAAACGGGCAGGTACTTCCCCGCCCCTACAAATATCAGGAGGCAAAGCTGGTCTTTCGCGAGATGATCGAGGTGCTCTTTATAGATATGTTCACGAAGAACCTGGTGACGCAGGGATGCTCCTGGTGGGTGTCCTACGACTACAAGAGTCTGGAAGTGTGTCCTTCCTATGACGGGCCGCTTTCGATGGACTTTTACGGAAGGATCCATCCGAAGCACAGCAACGGAACGGTAAAACTGCAGACACTGACGAACAACCTTCAGATCGCGGCAGCACCCCTGATTCGGCAGTTTGATGAAAAAACGGATCATCGGCTCCTGTACCGGAGACTTGGCGTCTGTGCAAATGATGTAAAGGAAGATATTGGCGTGTTTCAGATGAACATGTTTATTGACTATGATGCACTGGAAAAGGACCGCAAACTGCAGGGCGCGATGCTGGAGGTCCGCAGGAAATTCGGAGCCAATGCCATCTTCAAAGGCATGAACATGCTGGAAGGCGCAACTACACTGGAAAGAAATCAGCAGATAGGCGGTCATAAAGCCTGAAGCTTTCGCCTTCTGCTTAAGTCAGGAGGCGAATGATATGATCTGTGCCGTAGGCGTTATGGCCATGCCGGCAGATTTCCGATACCGGGAGGTATTTTTAAAGGGAAAGCCGAAGCATGAACGGTTTGATGCCTTTTGGGCAAAGCACCCTACGATGGATCCCGGTAAACGCGCAAAGATCTTTGCCCCATTTGACGCCTTAAGAGGCTTCAGCGCGGCGATCATCGCAAAGAACGCGATCTATGATTATCAGCGGGAGCTGTCACAGGATGATCAGGCTGAACTTGACAGAAGGCTGAATATCCTTCACAACCTCACCTGGAACAGGCGGATGGCGAGGGCGAATCAGGTAAAGGTCACTGTGACGCATTACGCGCCCTGTGCGGATAAGAACAGCGAAGCCTATCGGATCAAGGGGCAGTATCAGACGATCAGCGGGATCTGCATGAAGGTGGATACCGAGGTAGAGCAGATGATCCTGATAGATGACCGGAGGATCCTGCTGGAGACCATTCTTCAGATCGAAAGTCCGGACGGGATATTTGACAGAAATACATTCATGGATATCTGGCCGGAAGATATGGGAGAAACAGTATGTGTACAAGATTCTATATAGAACCGGAGTCGGATGAACTGCAGGAGATCATCGCGGAGGTAAGAAGATCTCAGCTGTCGAACAGGTTCAACAAGGCAGGCAGCGCGGTCCTGACCTCCGGCGAGATCCGTCCGACCAACGTGGTGCCTGTCATCGCACCGGGGAAAAGCGGACGGCAGGCTGCCTTCCCTATGAAGTGGGGCTTTCAGATCCCGGGCCGTTCCCTTGTGGTAAATGCCAGAACCGAGACGGCTTCTCAGAAGCCGACGTTTAAAGAGGCGTGGGAGAAACACCGCTGCATTATCCCGGCCTCTTGGTACTACGAATGGCAGCATCTGACCGGCAATTCCGGGCAGAAGAAAACCGGAAGCAAATACATGTTTCAGCCGAAGGGAGATTCCGTGACGTATCTTGCCGGACTTTATCGGATAGAGGAGGGGCTGCCGGTCTTCACGGTACTGACGAGAGCTCCAACACCGGAGCTTGCCCGCATCCACGACCGGATGCCGCTGATCTTCCCAAAGGACCTGATCGGCGAGTGGATCAGGCCGGATACAAAGCCGGAAGAGATCCTGCCGTATGCGTTGACAGACATGATGATGGAAAAGGTCGAATCAAGATGAGATTGTTTATAGCCATACAACTGAGTGCTGAAATGAAAAGTGCCGTGCGGGATATCCAGGATACCTTCCGCTGGCAGCATGTACGCGGAAACTACACGCCACAGGAGAATCTGCATACCACCCTTGCCTTTATCGGGGAATACGGCGATCCGGATGAAGTTCTGGAAGCATTGGAAGGGGTCTCCTTCCCCGCTTTTCCAATTACCATGGACAAAGTCGGATGCTTTGATGATCTGTGGTGGGCAGGACTGGCCGACAGTGACCCGCTTCAGTCATTGGCTCGCAAAGTGCGTCACGCTCTGGCGGAAGCCGGGATCCCGTTCGACAGAAAGAAGTTTAAGCCGCATATCACGTTTCTTCGCAAAGCGGAATATGCAGGTGGCAGGAAGATCAGCCATATGAGCATCGAGCCGACGACAATGAAGGTTGACCGGATATCCCTTATGCGATCGACCTTCGGCAAGAACGGCATGATCTATACGGAATTAGGATCTGTTGCAGCTCAGTAAAAGCTGGCCATATACAACTGAATAGAAAACCAAAACGACTTTAAATCGCGCAAGCGGAGCAGCACCTTTACAGGTGTTGAGAAACTACCAAGCACCGTACGAAGCCGGATTGAGATAAAGGGATAACTGTATCCTTTTTGCTCATCCGATTTCTGCGGTGCTTTTTTGCGCGTTTTTTCTGCTTTGTACGGGGTTGAAGTCCTTTCTCACGCTTTTGCGCGGGAAAGGATTTCAAAATGAAAAAGATCTATCTCGTAAAGAAGAACCCCGAGCTGCCGGCAGGCAGGGACAACTGGACCATACTGAGCCTGAATGAATATCTGGAATTCATAAAAACTCCGGAGGGTCAGGCGAGAAAAAGAGACATCGGTCAGCTGGATGGCTGCGACACAGATGATGTGATCATCTATGCGGAATGCGGAGAGGACACAGCAGCACTCTGGCGCTCCGAAAAAGACCATCACGATTATCTGGCAGAAGCAAGAAAAACAGCCGGGTATATGGAACTGTCCCTTAGCGGCATCGAGCTCTCCGGCGGAGATGATGTTAATGGAGAAGAATTGATTCGGGATGAGACCCAGGATATTGAGACAACGGTGATCGTTCGAATCATGAAAGAAAAGCTCCGCATTGCCGTAATGGATCTGGACGCAGAGGATAGGCACCTGATCGAAAAGCTGTTTCTCACAGCAGAACCCATGACGGAGACTGAGTATGCAAAAGAGATCGGCACAACAAGAGCCGTTGTGAATTACAGGAAGAAAAGGATCCTGGACAAGCTGAAGGCGGTGCTTGGAAATGACTGAAAAAACACTGCCTGAAATATCAGCATTTTCCCAAAAAAGTTCCAAGAGGAATAGTAGAGGGACCTCAAAAGAACACTTTGGGAGAGTGAACATGAATAAGATACATACCAGCCTGAAATCCCGCAAATGGCTGGATCACGACATTCATTTCGTCACAAAACGATTTACTGACATTGGTTTTGAAACCACGGAAGAGATCATGGAGCTTCGCGTCTTCGATCTCCTTAACATGAACCGGGTCGATGCTGAAACGGCAAAGGAAATGATCCTCGCGCTGTACCGTTTTTACAACCCGAACAGTATGGTGGATGATGCTATGGCGCAGCAGCTGATGGATCAGTATTTCCCGTTTTCAGAGTGGCGGAAGAAGCATAAAAACCTGTCCGTGATCACAGTAAAAGAGCTTGTGATGGCTGAAGACATTAACAGGAAGGCTATTTTGCATTTTTATAACAGCATCCAGAAAGCCTTCTACAAATCAAAGGAGTACAGCAGCAGAGAGTATCGTTACCGTGACTACTGGGATTTGCTGCAGGATCGGAGGTAATTGATATGAGAGGCAAAAAAGCAGAAAACCCGGTACCGCTTTGGGAACGATCAAATCTGACTCTCTTGGAGGCAGTCGCATATACCGGCATCGGAAGAGACAAGCTGAGAGAACTGTCTGATCAGGAAGACTGTGATTTTGTACTGTGGGTCGGAAGCAAGAGGCTTCTGAAAAGAAAAAAGCTTGATGAATATCTGGAAAACCGCTATTCGGTCTGATTGTGCGATATCCATTTGCATCCCTTTAAAAATGTGCGATTTCGCATGTTAGCCAAATATTCACCGATTCGATATCATGGGATCCGAACATGATAACTGCAGTGGAACAAGGAGGAAACGATCATGAGAAACAGGAAGGATGAAAACATTCCGATCTGGGAAAAGGCATATCTCACATTGGCAGAAGCGGCCGAATATACCGGAATAGGAGTCAATAAACTAAGGGTAATCACAGATCAGGACTATTGTGACTTTGTTTTATGGGTAGGAAATCGCCGGATGCTGAAGAGAACGAAGCTCGTAGAATATCTGGACAGTCAGAACCAGATTTAAGCACAGGAAGGAACAGCTATGGCTCTAAAGAAAAAATCAACGTCAAAGTATAAACCGCGCTATGACAGTCATCGTGTGAGACTGAAAACGGGTGAAGGTCAGCTGGATAGCGGCGTATATGTTTATCGCTGGACAGATAATATGGGAAAACGGCGGGCCGTTTATGCTCCGACTCTGGAACAGCTGCGGGAAAAAGAAGAGGATATTCTCATTGATCTTCATGACGGAATAAGACCTGATAAGAAGACGATGACCGTCAATGATCTCTTTGATCTGTGGAAAAATCTGAAACGCGGGCTGAAGGACAGCACATTTCAGAATTACATTTACATGTATGATTGCTTTGTACGCCCGGTGTTTGGGAAGCAGAGAATATGCCAGGTTAAGAAGTCTGACGTCCGAGCTTTTTATAACCGACTGGTTGATGATAAGATCCTGAAGATAGCAACCGTAGACATCATCCATAACGTGCTGCATCAGACCTTTCAGGTGGCCGTCGACGATGGATTCCTCCGGCAGAATCCCACAGACAACATGATGCGTGAGCTGAAACTGGTATACGGAGATGACGGCGAAAAACGCGAAGCTCTGTCGATCCCGCAGCAGAAGCTCTTTATCGATTACCTGCTTCGCACGCCAAGGTATCGGCACTGGTATCCCATATTCTTTATCATGCTGAACACCGGAATGCGTGTAGGAGAGATCACCGGCCTGCGCTGGCGTGACATTGACATGGAAAACGGAACGATCAGCGTCAACCACACGCTGGTGTACTACAATCACAGAAATGAAAAAGGGTGTTATTTCTCCATAAACACACCCAAGACAAAAGCTGGTATGCGCACGATTCCGATGACTGAGGAAGTCAAAAAAGCGTTTCTCATGGAAAAGGAATATCAAAAAGAAGCCGGGATTGAAAACACCGCCAGAGTAGAGGGCTACGATGATTTCATTTTTCTGAACCAGAACGGCAATGTACAGAATCAGAGCACCCTCAATAAAGCCATTCGGAGAATCATGCGCGACTGCAACAGCGCTGTTCTGGATAACACGCCGGAAGGATCTGTTCCGGTGCTGCTCCCGCACTTTTCGTGTCATGTGCTCAGGCATACGTTTGCTACCAGATTGTGTGAGGCAGGGACTTCTTTAAAGTTTGTCCAGACCGTTCTCGGACATGTGGACATTTCTACGACGATGAACATATACGTGTCGATTACTGCGGAAGTGCAGCAAAAGGAGATTTCCGCATTTGAGACCTATCTGCAGTCAGAAGCAGTCATCTCACAGACAAAGGTCCCGGAGAAAGGCTCAGATTAGCCGGATATCAGATTAGGGCTGGCCCTAAAATATAGGACCAACCCACAGGACGGTCAGATCAATTCCTCGTCTTCTGAATCTTCCGTATCAAAACGCTCAGGATCCTCATCTGATTCAGAATCATAGAAAGGGTCTTCAGATGACGGCTTCTTCAAAGGCTTCGGCTTTTCGTAAAGATTCCGCATGAGCAGTCTGCTGTGAGAAGAAGTTTTTTTCCGCCCGTTGTATTCAAGAACCATAACCTCTGCGACGCCCATCATTCCCGGGCGTCTTTCCTTTGCCGTCCGGATAAGCTGCTTTACAGAAATGACACTGAGCTTTTCCTTGAAGGTCTCGTCATTCAGACTTTCTCCGTAAACGGTGATCAGTTTTGCCAGGGCATTCAGGATATTGGCTGAAAAGGAATTGGCTTCTCCTTCCCAGGTGGCGATGCAAAGACGCAGGACGTGGTCCAGCACATGGTATCCGTATTTGGAGAAGATGGATTCCAGGGTGGAAATGGCGCAGATCTCCCCGACAGATTTCGTGTGACCGATCTTAAGCCCGTATGATTCGACGAGATCCCGGATGATGAGCTGCTGGTCATTACCGGCTTCGATGTTTGCGATAAAGACCTCATAGGGGCTGAGCGGCTTAACATATTTCTGCTGATTGGCAAAAATATCCGCCTCATGTTCATAGCACAGATCATCATAGATCATGCACCAGACGGGTGTGTCTCTGGAACCGGAAACCATTGCAACGATTTCAATCGTGTGCTGGCCGTTAAACACATAATTGATCCCGTCTCTGCGGCTGACCTTTACCGGATTGACCTGATGAAGATCAAAGTTCGCTGCAGCACGGGCAATATGCGCCTGCGACAGGTTTCGCTGGTATTCCTGATTGGATACGAGGTTCTTGATAGGAATTTTTTCAAAGTGCACATTTGGTACATAGCTGCTGTATGGATCCATTACGCCTCCTCCTTGATCGCAGAGATCATGACTTCTATACTTTCCTGGAGCTCAAGCAGGGCCTGATGAAGCTTTTGCCTTGCCGGAGCCGATACGGTTTTCAGATCTGAATCGATGATCCGGTCAATGGAGCTGGACCAGGATGGGATAGTAAGTGTAAGTCCGATTACCTCTGCGTCAGGATCAAAGGCAGGCATATCCTTAATAGACGGACGGTTGTCATGACTCGTTCTGGGAGCCCGGGACATTCCCTGAATTTCCTGCCTTGTTGTCTGGTATTTTGCAAAAGGGTATTGCGTCCTCTCCAGCCGTTTGTTGAGCCCCTGTATTTCCTCCGGACTTCTCTGGGCTAATGCCAGAACACCATCATGGGATACCTTGTATCTGCCAGACAGGATCTTCTGAGCCATCTGTGGCGCTTTCTTCTGAATCTCCTCGATCGCACGCGTATAAATGGAGTATTTTTCGACGGTCCCGTGGGATATGTGATTTTCCTGCGCAATACGCTCTGCCGTTTTTCTCTTGGTATCCATCCCGGGGAGCCTTTGACTGGGATCGAAGGTTTCATAAGGAAGGTCTTCTGAAGTGGGCCCGCTGCTGACTCCCTGATAGACTGCCCGGCGGCGGGATATGATCTTTTCAGACTCATATTGCTTTCCGATCAGATATTTCCGGCTTTCTTCGGTGAGGTTTCTCCTTCCGAGCTGATTGGCACAGATCCAGACAATAGCATCTTCGCGGCTGCCGAAATTCATCTCTTCAATCGCAAAGGGTATACCGTGCTCTGTACAAATCTTATAGCGGTTATGACCGTCTACAATGATCCCGCGCCAAACGGAGATTGGTTCACGGCACCCATCCGAAATCAGATTGGCTTCCAGCTGAAGGTATTCACTTTTAAAAAGAGGACGAATCAGATCATGGAATTCCTGATCGATCTTCAGTGTTATAAGCTTTTTATCCTGGACAGATGGCATCAGATCTCACCCTCCGAAAACTCTTTCAGCGTATCAAAAGAGAAGACTGCAACCTTCTCCGCAGGCACAATTTCCCCGGTCATACGATACCTGTGTCCTGCCTTCAGATTAGGCATCACCTGCATCAGCTTCTGGAAAAAACTCAGGCTGTATATTTCAATAGAGTTGGAAGATAGGAGCTGCTTTTTGGATACCCTGTGTGTGCTGTCTCCGGACACATTTCTGCTCAGCGCCTTCAGAGCAACCGCTCCGACTGTCGGGTTGATCAGAAGCTGTACATAAGGGGGATCATCCATAAGATGAAGCATGGACTTGTGTATACGAATCCGGTTCTTTTTCAGATCTATGGTCATTTTTATATTTGAGTTCGGTAATTGTTCTGTCATAAGGGCTTCCTCCGCATGTAGTGAAATAGTGAACGGCAAACAAGGCCTGCGCTTTTGAATCCGAAGACTCATGCAGACGGTTCATTCAACTGATCAATGACGTCCTGTGGGACCTCCGCTTCCCCGTTTTCGTTTTGTGGCTCATCCGCACGCCTGTCCGTAATCGAGTAGACGGCGTATCCATCCAGAATATTTACCTGCATGGATTGCTTATGCTCATTGTACGGAAGGCCAAATTGATTCTGCCATTCTGCAGGGAATACCGGGATACGAGAGGTCTTGGGCTTTGCACCTTCCGTAACGGTCTTCTTATAGATCTCAGTCGCAGTAAGATCAAACGCGATCAGGTATTCACCGTTTGCGTGGATCTGCTTTCCCAGGATCTTGTAGCGGTAATCGGGGTTCCAGTCCATCATGGCTACGACCTTGGCAAAGAACAGCTTGCAGGTGATCTGCTTCGGCCGTCTCTTGCCCTTGGAGGTGCTGCACCATGCGAAGGAATCTCTGGCATTGTCAGGACAGGGCATGATCGCAAGGATCTTGGTGTCCTTGTTCACAAGGACCTGCACCGTATCTGCTTCGGGGAATTTCTGGAGGCAGGCGCTGTTCACATAGAACTTGCAGTTATTAAAGGACACAGAAGGTTCGTAGGTGTGCGCAAAGAATTCCCTTCGAACGACTTGAAAATCATTCAGATCAAACTGGCTGCCAAGCTCAAGAATCTCATCTTCAGGCGCAGGCGAAGCAGCCGGCAGGGATTCCTTAGCCGGCTCATCCTTGTGCATAAGATCTGCCTCTGACAGCATCTGGTTTATAAAATCATGTGCTTCATTTGGGTTATTCATATCTTGCCTCCATATTGCTCATCCCACTCAGTTCCTGCCTGATATAGCTTCTCAGCTCCCGGAATGGTGTGACATCGAGTTTTTTACCGGTTTCAAACAGCTGGCCCTGCATTCGAAGCTTCCAGTCCTGTTCATCCTGCTCAGCAAGAGCGGAAAGGCTCATCTCATGAGCATAAAACGGTTTCCCGAATGTCTCTGCCCACTCTTTGGGTATAGCCCGGATCCGTTTTCCTGACGGAAGGAACGGCTGGATCGAAACGTTTTCAGCGCCGGAATCCACGATGTCCTTTACAGGAAGTGCATTGGAGCGGAAGAAAACTTCGGAATCGTCAGCATTGAAAATGTATGCCAGCTCGGAGCCCTGCTCATACAGCGTTCCGAGGATCCTGTACTTGTAATCCTGATTCCAGCCCATCAGGCTGTATATTGTGGAGCGAAAGGCTGCCGTGGAGATGCATTTCGGCGTTACTTTTCCACCGGAGATGTGGGAGAAGACCACGCTGTTCTTGTTGGACTTGTCTGTGGGACGAACCGCGAATTTTCTCTCCACGGGATTGATCAAGAGTTCAACCGTGTTCCGCGTATCAAATTTCCTGGCACAAGCAACACTGAATTTCATCAACTTCTCCGAAAAGGAAAGATAGGGGCGGTTCTGTGCATCAAAGAACTCGGATCTTGCGACCTCAAATCCTCTCAGATCAAAATCACCTGCAGAAAGCTCTACCTGCTGAACAGATGAGACAGGCGCGGCTTCATCGTCCGGCATTTCATACACACTCTGAGAAGCCTGATAGTATTCGGCCTCTTTAAAACCTGCCCACCTTGGGTTGATGGAGACAAATCCCTTTAAGATCCCGGAATCGATTACTCTCAGTTCCGGAAGGATAGAGCGGTTTCCGTATTTTGCGTTGTCCAGCATACGCTGTACTGCTATAAAATCGTCCCGGCTGATAATTGCCTCATGGTGATCCAGATAGACGCTCTGGGCCCGTTCGCCGCGATTCTTCAGCTTCCTGTGGCTGCGGTAGTCCTGGGTAAATGTTTTTCTTGTCAGTACATCTCCGCAATGGCGCTCGTTTCGAAGGATCTGGACGACAGCACCGGACGTCCATTTGATATTACCGAGGTAGGACTTTCGTTCAAGGGCGATCAATGTGTCGGAGATCTGCTGCGTTGTATATCCGAACAGGTACATGAAGAAGACCAGCTTTACGGTTTTTGCCTCCTCCGGATTAATGACAAGGTGTCCCTCCGCATCGTGTGTGTAGCCGAGCAGCTTCGGGGTCAGCGGGATGCCGTTATCCAGGCGCATCTTTAAGGATGTCTCCATACTCCGGCTTCGCGTATGGGATTCTTCTTCCGCCATAGTCGCCTGAAAGGTCAGGGCCATTTGGGAATCGTCATTGAGCGAGAAGATCGCCTCCGATTCAAAGAATATGCCGACCGGGTTCTTCAGCTGGGATAGCTCTCTGGCCATTCCTATGGTGATCATGACGTTGCGTGCAAATCTTGATACGCTCTTGGTGATGACCAGATCGATTTTTCCGGCCCTGCAGTCTGCGATCATTGCATTGAATGCGTCCCTGTGTTTCAGCGAAGTTCCGCTGATTCCTTCATCGGCATATATCTTGACAAGGGTCCAGTTGGGATGGCTCCGGACAAAGTCCTCATAGTAGATCTTCTGTAATTCATAGGATGTGGTCTGCCGGATATCGTCTGTCGAAACACGAACATAGATCGCAACTCTCTGAGGGATATCGTTATCGTAGTAGTCAATGGGCTTTTTGGCCGGTATGTAGATGTATTTATCAGGATCGATCTCAACCCGCATCCGCCTGCGGACCTGTTCCTTGCGGTTGAGCCTGTCCTGTTTGGTTTTCGGATCAATCATGTATCAAACCACCGATTTCTTTCCTGTCTTCGATCGACTCCCAGTCCGGAGGGAAAAATTCCGTATCAAGGAGATCTTCAAGGTAATAGGATGACAAGGTAAATACCTCCTCGGAAATAAAATAAATGCCTACCGGGTGTTCCTGCGCAGCAAGCAGCCTGGCACAGAAGGCTATTTCCATCGGATCGGAAGACACATTTGAGATTTTTTGTGTGATGATCAGATCGACCTTCCCTTCCATGCAGTCTTCCAGAAGACGGCTCCATTCTTCCGCGTTTTCCATGTGCGGAGCGGTCGGCCCGTTATCTACGTAGATGTCCACCAGCGTCCATTTGGGACAGAGCGCAACCGAGTCTGTGAAGAGCTTCTTATGATAGAAGAGGTAATTGTCGTACTTGGTCTGGTTATAGTAGCGGATATAAACACCAACCTTATATGGAAAGCCCGGGCTGGGACGTTCCCGGCGGATCATCTGCAGCCAGGCTTTATGAGCGGCGATCTGCTTTGCCTTTTCGGTATCCTCCCCGAACAGGTCTCCATACTGGGTAATGGCACTGGCTTCTTTAAGACTGGTAAACACATCAAGCTCATCCATTGGAGAACGACTCCTTTCTGATAGTGTGTCAATAAAATTATAAGAGTTGGCTATGATGAATGCGATAAACCGGGGGTCAAGTTACATGACTCCCGGTTTATAAAAGAGAAAATTGCAGAAAAAAACAGGCCGGAGTTTGATCTGGCCCGTCTTTAATCAGTATTTTGTTTTCGGATCGAGGATTTAACTTCCTGTGCAATCTTGAGGATCGACTCGATTTCTGAGGAGCTGCAGTCCGCAATCAGTGAAGTGAATTCCTTTGGGTAATCGTTGATCGCAGCAGGGGTGTCCAACCTGAGAATATCATTGGCGGAAACCTGCAGGGCTTCACAAACCTTGGCAAAGGTGATCAGCCAGATTTTGCTGCGCCCGTTTTCCAGACTGCTGATAACCGGAGGCGAGAGCTTTGCTGCTTCGGCAAGATCAGCCTGACTGATTCCCTTGGAAACACGGATATCACGGATTCTGGACCCTATGGTTTTGTAAAAATCCTGTGAATCTTGCAAGCGAGCACCTCCTTCATATTCGAGTGACTATATTTTATCAACGAGTGACTATGATTAACATTCACGTATGGCTATGATATAAACGAGTGGCTATGATATAAGTGAAAATATTTTTATGGGAGGTATCTTATGCCACTGAATAATCATGCCCTGGGAAAAAGCATACGTTACTATCGGAAGAAAAGAGGTTATTCGCAAAGCAGTCTCTCGGAGCTCGTCGACAAATCACCAACCTATCTCAGCTACATTGAGAGCGGCCTAAGGTGTATCAGCCTGGACACGCTGGTGGATCTGGCGAATGCTCTAAATGTAACTGCGGATATTCTTCTCAAGGAAAGCCTGAAAAACCAGGCTGCCGTTATGAGGAATGAGTTCGCCGAGATCCTGTCTGACTGCACGGACTATGAGCAGAGAATCCTGCTGGAGGTATTGATTGCCGTAAAGGCATCGGTCCGGACAAACAAGGTCCTGTTTTACCAGTGCTATTCCCGCCGATAATAGTGTACGGTCCGAGAAAGGCAATTGGAATGCACTGAAAGACAGGGATCATGACCGGCAGTAAATCGCAGACTTGAGACAGATGGTTTTCCCGATTATGTTTTTGGAGAATCCGATTATGAATTGGTGATGTCCGGAAATTTGGACACAAAAGGAAGTATAATCTCAGAGGAAAGGAATGTATGAGATGAATCAGAAAATGATAGACGCGTTGAAGGACCGAAGAATGCTGCACATCTGCGAAGTGTGCGGCAGGACAGAGATCCTGACGCCGCAGGAAGCATATGATGCTGGCTGGGATTATCCGCCCTTCATGGGAAGCTTCGGAGTTGTTTCTCCCAGAACCTGCCCTGACTGCATGATGATGGATACGGCATGGGCCGCTATAACGCTGAAAGGCGTAAAGCCAGATAACCTATCTGACCGTCAAAAGCAAGCGATTATGAGAATTGTCCGGGAGCCGGAGAGCCTTCTGGTAAATGAGAAGGAATAAGGCAATGATTTTATACACAGGAGATATTCACGGACAGCCGTGGAATATAGTGAAATTCAGCAAAAGGTTTCACCTGACAGAAGAAGATACGATCGTGATCCTCGGGGATGTCGGAGCAAACTATTACTGTGATGAAAGGGATAAGGAGTGCAAGGCGGCGCTGAACAGCGTTGCGCCCCGAATACTCTGTATTCACGGTAATCATGAAGCCCGCCCGTCCAGTCTTCCGATGTATCAACAGAAAAGCTGGAACGGCGGGCTTGTTTGGTATGAAGAGGAATATCCGAATATCCTTTTTGCAAAAGACGGAGAGATCTTCGATCTGGAAGGACTGAGGCATCTGGTCATTGGCGGAGCCTACAGCGTAGATAAGTTTTACCGTCTGGCTCATGGTGCAAACTGGTTTCCGGATGAGCAGCCTTCCGATAAAATAAAAGCCTTCGTTGAGAAGCAGATTACGGAAAAGAGTATCGATATCGTTCTTTCTCATACCTGCCCGTTTAAGTATGAGCCCAGGGAGGCGTTTCTTCAGGTGATTGATCAGAGCACTGTAGATGACAGCACAGAGCGCTGGCTGGATAAAATTGAAGAGAAGCTTGATTACCGGGCCTGGTTTTGCGGGCACTGGCATATAGACAAACGAATTGACCGGATGCATTTCCTGTTTCATTCTTTTGAGAGCAATGAGCAGTTTATGCAGGACCCGGAGAGAGGAGGATCAGAATGAGTACTTATTACGTGGTTTATGCAGAAGCAAATATAGATGGCAAATGGCACAGCCTTTGCCCGTACTTCATGAACAATAAAGGTGAGACCAAGACCCACTCCATCTTTTGGGCCCAGTCTGCCTTTTGGGAAGTAAACAATTACCTCGAAGATTTTATGATCGGTCGCGGGATCCCGGAAGATATGTCCGACGGACTCAGAGAGATCTTTCATGAGAATTTGCAGGAGGAGATCGAAAGCTGGGGCGGCCATATAACCTGGGAGAAGTATTACGAGAGCTGCATCTACTATGTGAACTTTGATAAAGCTATTGTTCCCAAAGTAAATAAGGACAAACCCTACAAATACGAAGGATTTGTCCTGAAAAAGGAACTGGCTGAATTTGAGGTTTACGAAAGAGAAGAATTCTCGGAGTGGCTGACACAAGACGAATACAATGCTCTGACGGACAAACAGAAACGGCAGTATATTTTCCATCGTTGGAATGATCCTTATGGTGAATACTGGATCTACAGAATAATCGCGGACAGAGTCTGGACTCTGGCCAGTCTCTTTGCGGATGCCTGTGAATCCGATATAGGCGGAAGTCTGTATCAAGGAATCTCAGACTCACAGATACGGCTGTACGTCCACAGAAGCTAAACTATAAATACGTATGTACTTTTCTGAAGCCTTATGTTATGCTGTCCCGGTATTAATTATGAGACTTCGAGGAATTAGCAGAAATGAGCCGAAAAAGCAAAGAAGAACTTCAAGATCATCACAAAATCAAAAGCCTTCCTCTGGATAAATCATTCTGTTCGGAAAAGGCTGATGAACTGGAGGCAATTCTTCAGGAGCTCAATGATCTTTTAAGCGTTGCCGGGATCGAGATCAGAGCAGCGGAATCAACTCTTACGATCGATGTGAACGGAGAAAAGTTCGCCTCAGTCACCAAGCGAAGAGCCGGCCGCAAGAAGAAAAATGCCACACAGCAGTATGAAGAAATCCTGGCATACCGGGAAACTCATACTGCTCAGGAGACCTTCGAGTGGCTTGGCCTGACTAAGCAGACCTATTACCGCAGGATTAAAGAACTCAAAAAAGAAGCCGAACAAGAGTCTCAGATTTAATACTGGGACCGTCATGCCCGCTTTGTGAACATTGACCGCCAGAGACAGCAATGTTATAATTTACTATTAGAAAACTGAATAGTCGCTATCGGAATTCTACTGTTATGCCAGTTGAGTCAATTTTTATGCCAGACCAGGCTCTGCATTTGCTTACTGGCAGACAGTTATAGACAGGCAAGAATTCAGAGCTCAGTGTGGCAGACAGTTGTAGTCGGTGATGTATGGCTTTAAATGAGCTTTCCTCAAAATCCCGACGATGAAGCCTTTGGAATGATATAATGCTGCGATAACTCAAGGTATCTGCCGATATCTTGAGTTTTTTTATTGACTTATATCAAAACTTAAACAGTCCGATGAAAAGGGTAACATGATTTAAGATGTTGAATTTCAGATAAGTATGTTAAGTTCCGTTTCCCTTAAAAATTTCAGAGTAATATAACTATAAATAACCGTATTTTACCGCATGTGTCAAACCCGTTAAGATTGATTGCATTTTCAAAATCAGAGCAAGTAAAGAGTTTTACGCGCGGTGAGCGCTTAATGTGGCAGGATATTACGGCGGGTTCGGAAATAACGAGGGTGCGAAAAACAATCATGCGAACAAGTCAATAAAACTTTAGAGCAATGGTGTTGAATTAAATAAGATATTGTTTTTATTGCCAAAGACGAAGCTTATCAGGCTTCTGTCCGGCATTTTTTTTTGAGAAATTATTATAGAAAAAATTTCTGAAAAAACCATACCGTTTTTCTGACAGTATGGTATAAATGTTTATAAAGAGCGTAATTTTTATTTTTCGTTATAACGTTTCAATACACTTTCAAAACGGTCTATTACATCGTTCATATCTTCCGGCAGTCTTGACCTGCATTCTTTTTTCAAATTTTCAGGTATTCCGTAAAACGCTTCGGCTATTGAGCCGGATATTGCCGCGACTGTATCTGTGTCGCCGCCGAGAGAAACGGCGTTTCTTATTGCGTCTTCGAAATTTTCTGACTCAAGAAAAGAAATTATCGCCTCCGGAACCGATTTTTGGCATATTGGCATCATATGATATCCGGGTCGTATTTCGTCTAAAGTTCTGTTTAAATCGCAGTCGAAATTTTTTTCGACGAAATTTTTAATCTCTTCTTTTGTTTTTCCTGTCCTCGCAAGATAAATGCAGGCGGCAGTCGATTCAGCGCCTTTTATTCCATCCGGATGATTATGCGTCACCTCGGCGGTGTACCTTGATACCTCTGTTGTCCTCTCGATTGAATCATAAAGCCATCCCGCGGCCGACACCCTCATTGCTGAACCGTTTCCGAAGCTTTGATAAGGCTTCGGATTTTCTGATGTCAGCCATAAAGCGAAACGACCGCCGTAACCCGCATTAATGTATTTTCTTCCCCAGAAACGCATTTTCTCAGTCACAGCTTTTTTTATGTCAGATGAAGAGGCGTCTTTCGATACGGATATCAAAGCGTCCGCGACGGCGACCGTCATTACGGAATCGTCTGTAAATCTGCATCCGTCTGAAAAAAGTTTGAAGTTTTTAGTCTTATCTCCTCTGTCAAATTCAAACGGACTTCCGATTATATCTCCCAAAATCGCACCTAACATAATATCATCCTTCCAAATTTTAGTCAGAATAATTTTATTGAAAATAATAAAAGAAATTTTATCCGAGTTTATCTCCGTCTTTTACAGGCATATCCGGTTTTATCAGCACAACTCCGCCTTCACTGTACGTGCCGAGAACAAGGACTTCCGACATAAAGTCGGCAATCTGCCTCGGCGGAAAATTTACGACGGCGAGGATCTGTCTGCCGATTAAATCTTCAGGTTTGTAATGATCGGTTATCTGAGCAGATGATTTTTTTATTCCTATCTCTTCGCCGAAATCGATAAGAAGCCTGTAAGCAGGTTTTTTCGCTTTTTTGAATATCTTCGCGTCTTTTACTGTTCCTGCTCTGATGTCGAGCTTCATAAAATCTTCAAATACAGCCATATCAAGTCTCCACAAAAATTATCTCATTTCAATTATAATATAAAATATAAAAAAATAAATAATCTAAAATTATAATTTATTGCATGTCAGTTTGACAGCAGGCGTAATATTTTCAGCGGCGTTTTGTCCTGTCTGCTAATATTTATGTCCATCTTTATTGAAAGTCGGACAAAATTTTTTGATACTTGATTTTTGAAACTTTGCCGGGCTATCGGTTTCTGTCCCGTTTGCAGCTTTATACACATCTGTTTAAGCGGTCTGTTCTTTCCGAATAAATTTTGACGTCTTGACTCAAATTTCAATTTTCGGTATAATAAATTAATAAAAAATTAATTTATGAATTTGATCCGATTTCTATGTGAAAATATGTAAAATACGCTTAATAATGGCGGAGTATTAATTATTGCCCTGCAGTAAATAAATTTCTTGTTCTGAGTATTCGGAGAATATTATGCGAGTATTATCTGTTGTGAAAAAAATAATACTTTTTATCATTGGAGGACTTTTGATGACCGGGTTATTCGGATGCGGCAAAGCTGGCGACGTTAAGAATAAAAATCTCGTGTCTTACAGATATTCGAGCGGAGGCGGAATGACCGGCGGCAGCAGTTCCGAAGAGATAAATATTATTGACGGAAAAGTTGTTTTGACTTATTCCGACGCCGAGTGGTGGTATGAAGACGCGACGGTTAAAGAATATATTATCGACGCGGCGGTTCTTCAAGATATAGAAAAATTATTCAGAAAGTATCGTCTGAAAAACAAAAACGGCAAGAGATTTAACGGCGTTTTTGTGGCCGACGGACCGAGCTACTGTTATTTATTTAAATTTGGGGACGGTACGGAAGTGTCGTTTTCGGCGCAGGTTTATCCGGTTTCTTTTAATTCCAAACTTAATGAGATACGCAATGTTATATTACAATACAGGGAGAAAGGTTTGTTGACGCCGGGTCTTGTCACAAAAGAGAAAACTTTTGAAGATATTGAGAAAAAAAACAATCCCGACAACGGGATTGCGGAGATTTACGTATATGAATACAGCAAAGGCAGAATACATTACAGAATATCAAACGGCACCGGCAATCAGATTAATGTAAATAATTCCGTGAAGCTTGTCAAAGACGGCGCCGAAAAAGCGATCTATAGCGAGATAATCGAAAATTGCGAAGAGATAAACGCCGAATCATCTCTTGAAAAAGATTTTTTCTCCGGCATATTGGATGAAGGGTTTTATACTTTATATGTGGGAGATTATTCCTCTGAATTTGAAATCGGTCTTCAAAACGAAGATTAAACTTCTGTTTTCGGGAAACGGATAATTTTTTCGAAAATCAAATTGACTTTTAGACTGATTTAAAACCGTTGGCAAGTCATAAAATCGAAAAAAATTTTTCTTTTTCTCACCTGCTTGTCAAAGTAAAAGCTGTTCGTCCTTGACAATAAGGACTGTTCTATTGTATTATTTTAATAATATTAATATATTCGCTTTGTTATTTAGATTGCTGTAAATTTGCGGATATTATTTTATACCGGCGCTGAAAGTCGGAAGAAAGGAATGAATTGTTTATGACCGATTTCAAGGAAAGCGGCTTTATGTACGCGGTAGGCGTAATGGTAATCGCCGTTGTTATGGGACAGTCGATATTTTTCCTCGTCAAGGCGTATAAGAGGGGTATTGAACTTGGAATGTCTAAATCCTCGCTTAAAGAGACAATGGTGTCGTCCGCGCTTTTCACTGTTGCGCCGGCTCTCGCGATAGTAGCGACTATTCTCGCTCTGTCGGGTTCTCTCGGACTCGTTCTGCCGTGGATTAGGCTTTCCGTAATCGGAAACATTTCTCAGGAGACCGCAGCGGCGTCTGCGGCGCTTGACACTGTAGGCGGTTCGATTTCACAGGAGGTCACCGATCCAAATCAGTTTACGCTGATAACATGGGTTATGACTTTGGGATCCATTCTTCCTCTTATTATTCTTCCTCTGTTTTTAAAGAAAATGCAGAAGGGAATAAACAAGGCTGTTAAAAAATCAACTAAAGACAATTCAAAACTTGTCGATTCTCTTGCCGCCGCCGCATTTATCGGTCTTATCTCGGCTTTTATCGCAAGAGCTATTGACGGAAAAGGAACTGCGGGGAATAATCCTTATTACGGCAAAACATTTGGCGACGGCGCCGGAATAATGTCGGTCACCACGCTTGTAGTAGCTGTGGCAGTTATGCTTATTCTTTCAAAAATCGCGGAGAAACACCATATAAAATGGCTTGAGACATTCGCAATGCCGATTTCAATGTTTGCGGCTATGGGAGTCGCAATATTGATGGCGCAGGTTCTTCCCGCTGATATCGCTTATCTTGAATGGAGGGGTTGAGATGTCCGAAGATAAAAAATTGACTGCAGAAAACGCGGCAGATGAAAATATTTCCGATGAAAAGGAAGCTGCTATGGATAAAATAGCGAACGAGTCTCAGTCTGCCTACATAAATAAAATGCACCTCTATGGCAGAATTTGGACTTTGCTCGCCCTTGCCGCAATAATGGCAGTGCCTGTTCTTTTCTGTATTCATCTCAATACATGGCCGAAAGCGTCAAATGTATTTAAAGCGCTTGCGAGCGTAGCGCCTCTGTTTTATATAACCGCCATAATCGAAACTACGGCATATACGCCGCTGCTCGGCACAGGCGGAATGTATCTGAGCTTTGTCACGGGAAATATTTCAAATCTTAAACTGCCCTGCGCTTTATCCGCCATGGAGGCGGCTCATGTAAAAAGCACGTCGGATGAAGGCGAAGTTATTACGACAATTTCCATAGCCGTTTCATCAATAGTGACGACGGCGATACTCGCGCTTTTCGTCTTGGCATTCAGACCTGTTCTGCCTTACTTTACAAAAGAAGATTCGTTTTTTGCGCCTGCGTTTAAACAGGTTCTTCCCGCTTTATTCGGCGCGCTTGGCGCTCAGTATTTCACAAAGCACTGGAAAATATCTCTTCTTCCTATTCTCGCGCTCGTCATTTTCCTTATATTCTCCCCCGGCACTGGTTCGGGAACTCTGATTCCGATAGGCGTTGTTCTTTCAATAGTCTGGTGTCTCGTTCTTTACAAGTTGAAATGGCTTTGATAAGACCAAGTTTGATTGTAATACGGCAATTCACAAAAAATTTACAATTACACAAAACCGCCTTGACAATATTGACTCAAAAAATCAAGAATTATTGTTGATTTTTTCATAGATAATGATATAATTAAGTTAGTAAATCGGAGGTGAATATACAATGACAGAAGCAGAGTACAACAAGGTTGAAAACTTCCTTAAATTTATAAAAGAGTTCATCGAGGCTTTCAAAAAATTCCTTGTACAAATCGGTGTGCTTAAGGAATCCACGACAAAAGCCGAATAATAATATTTCCCTTTGAGGTAAAAATAAAAGAGAGGATGACCAAAAATGTTTAATGACGATTATTCCGTAATAGGAATTATGATAGGCTATCTTAAAGATCTTCTCAAAGTTATGACTGATTTCATAGCAGATCTTAGAAATGCGCTCAATTTGACGACAACTAAAGCCGGCTGATTTTTGGTTTGGCAGTTATTATAAAGGCTTTAATTACAGATTCAAAGAGAGAAAAGAGGGAACAAGTTGTTCCCTTTTTATTTTTAAAACGGTAATATCTGTTTCAATGATTTTGACGCCCCGTTCTGTTGATTTCGGTAATGTATAAAAAATGAATAAATTATTGCAGCAGTGTAATAATTGTTGCAAAATTATGTTGCTGATGTTAATTTAATTAAAAAAAAAGGGCGTATCTGTTGAAATATCGAAAATTTTGTGATAACATAAAACCATAGAAAAGTGCCAAGTGCGATTATCATTTTTATTGGTGATGATTGTCCGGAAATATTCGGCGAAAACAAAAATATTTCCAAAAAAATTTATTAGGAAAGGGGATTTTACAAAATGCAGACACTTACAGCGATAATAAATTTCATCATGACTATTTTGGACCTTTTCCATAAGTATTTTGGCTCAAGTGACGAAAAAAAACAATAAAACCGGGTGAGGTGTAATAAATGCATATCAGATCATTTTATGATATTCTCAGTGAACAGGTTGAAGGTATTGCGGAGCTTATCAGAGCATTCGTAGCTTTCATCGAAAAGCTTTTCGGCGTTAAAATCGGCGGAGACAAAGTAGTTGAGACAACGAAAGCCGATGAAGGCTGAGCTTGAAAATTAAGCTGAAAATTAAGGAGAGGTAATCATGAACGAGAGCATTAACAATATACTTTGGTATGTAAAACAGTTCCTTCTTGCTATAATGGGCGTTATCAAAGCAATAGGATGGGATAAACTTGATACGTTCTATGAGGCGCTTTCAAATGCGGCTGGCAAAATCAAAAACGATGTCGCTCCGTTTGAAAAGGAAACAGTCGGCTGATATTTTATAAACGACTATATAAATTTTATTTTATAATAACCTGCTGAGTTTAAGCGGGTTATTTGTGTTTTATTTTTCAAATCGAAAGTGTAAATTCAGCGAATTGACGTATTTTTCAGCTGTGTAATGAAGTGCCTGAGTAAATTTTTATGACCGAAAAAATTTTAGACTTCGGAAAATTTGTTAAAAAATTTTTTTTGTTTTTTGTCTGAAAATTCAAAAAAATTCCCGTCCTGTTACAGACGGGAATCTTCTGATAGAGAGACAAAAAACATAAACCCTTTGGGGCACTTGAAATCCTGAAAGTTATTTTGCAAGTTTTTTTATTACAGGGAAAACTATAAAATTTTCAAATCAATATGTTGCAAACTGTTCATCAATGTTTGCCTGAGTTTTATTCTTGTTGCCGAGCTGAGCAAGAGCTTCCTGAATGCCCTCATATATGCCCTTGAATAGATTGATAAAACTCATAACTACGTTGATAATGTTTTGATACATTTGAATCGCATCCCCTTGTAAAATTTAAATATCTTTATCATGCGTATAAAGTTTATCACAATTAAGAGTAATTTTTGTTAATTAATTTAAGATATTTTTTTAACAAATTATGAACATGTCAAAAAACCGTTGCCGTATTAGTATGATATTCACAAAAATTCAACAAATGTGTCAAAAACTTGACAAATTAATTAACAGCTTTAATTAATACAGACACATTTTTGTTATATTTTATTGTTGATTTAACCCAAAAATATTAAATACCGATTAGACGTGAATTTTTTTGAAAAGTCAGCCGTTTATTTTACAAACGCGTAAATTTATGTTATTATTACATTATCGGCTGATGATTTTAAATTATATTTGAAAATATTTTTATGCGGAGATTTTATGAAAATTCTCGTCTTGTCCGATTCTCACGGCGACACGGAATCTATCGTGTCATCTTGCAAAGTTCATAAACCGGACGTAATAATTTTTTTGGGCGACGGATATGAAGATTTGAATTTCGCATTGCCGTATCTGTGCGCTCCTGTTTACGCGGTCAGAGGAAACAACGATTTTTACCCCTGCCGATATCCTTATTATCGTATCGCTCAATTTTCGGACGTGAAATTTTATTTAACGCACGGTCACCTTGAAAATGTTCGATTCGGAAGAAACGCGCTTATAAATAAATGTAAAGACAAAAATTGCCGCGCGGCTCTCTACGGTCATACTCATTTGCCTTATTGTTCGGATGAAAACGGAATATTTATTTTAAATCCGGGCTCGTCGAGAAACGGAACGTGCGGAATAATAAATGTCGAAGGCGGCAATATATCCGGAGAGATAAGAGAAATTAACAAATAATTTTTATTTGTTTGAACAAAAAAAATAATTAAACCGGAACAGGTGATTTTTATGGATAAAATTTATTTTATAGTAGGTTCTCAGGATTTATACGGCGACGAATGCCTGAGACAGGTCAGAGAAGACAGCGAAGAAATGACAGCTTTTTTCAATGAAAATCTCGGCTCGTCGGCAAAATTTGAGCTTCTCGACACGGTAGTGACTTCACAGACCTGCCTTGACGATATGACTAAAGCTCAGACTGATCCCGATTGTGCAGGAGTGATAATATGGGCGCATACGTTTTCACCTGCGAAAATGTGGATTAAAGGGCTTAAAGAAATCAGAAAACCTATTTTGCATCTCTGCACTCAGGCAGGCGAAAGACTTCCTTACGACTCAATCGACATGGATTTTATGAACTTGAATCAGTCGGCGCACGGCGACAGGGAACTGGGCTACATTCTGACGAGAATGAACATCAAGGCTATGACTGTCGCGGGATATTACAAAAACGAAAAGATATTAAAAAAAATAGACAAATTCATTTCTGTGGCAAAGGCGATAAAAGCATCTGAAAATACGACGGTTGCGACTTTCGGCAATAATATGAGAGATGTTGCCGTGACCGACGGCAACAGACTTTCTTGCGAGATAAAATACGGCTGGGAGATAAAATATTGGGGCATAGGAGAGATCGCTGAGGAAAGCGGCAGAGTAAAAGAAAACGAAGTCGCCGAAAAGATGAAAGAATATTCCGAAAAATACACCATGGCTACGGACAATATCGAATCGGTAAAAGCTCAGGCGAGATATGAAATAGCTTTGGAAAAATTCCTGTCTGAAAATAATTGCTCCTGCTTCACCGACAATTTCCAAGATCTCCACGGTCTTTCTTATCTGCCCGGTCTTTCGGCGCAGAACCTGATGAAAAAGGGCGTCGGATTCGGGCCCGAGGGCGATTACAAGATTGCCGCTTATTCACATGTTCTTATGGAAATGTCGCGCGGAAGAAAAGGCGCTACCGGATTTATCGAGGATTATACTTATGATATGCCATCATCAGGCGAGCTTGAACTTGCGTCGCATATGCTTGAAGTTCCGCCGCAGTTCGCCGCGGGAAAACCGGAGATAAAAGTTTATCCCCTCTCAATCGGAGGCAAGGACGACCCGGCAAGGCTGGTCTTTGATTCCGTTGAGGGCAGAGGAATACAGACTACGATTATTGACCTCGGCGATAAATTCAGGATAATTTGCGCCGATGTCGAGCTTGTGAAACAGCCCGAACCAATGCCGAAACTGCCCGTCGCGAGAGTAATGTTCAGACATTTTCCTGATTTTGAGACGGGAATAGAAAAGTGGATAATGGCGGGCGGAGCGCATCACAGCGTGCTGTCAACAGCTCTGACCAAAGAAGATATCGAGCTTTTCGCTTATTTTACGGATACGGAGATAGTGACAATCGGCTGAATTCCTGATTGCGTAATTTTGAAAAATAAATTTTTCAGTTTTTCTATAAAATGAGATGTCTTTAAAAAAACGGATCGGTTTTCCCGACCCGTTTTTTTGCCTGTCTGAAAATTATCTTTTCCGCCCGGACAATCGAAATAAATCTACTTTCTTTTTTTGAACTTCAGCCAAACGTCGCCGTTGTCCTCTATTTCCATCTGAATAGTCTTTATGTACTTATTGAAAAACTGATTTCTTTCGGCCTTGTCCCATGATTCAAGCCTTGCGTATTTAAGCGCGTCATGGAACATTTCGTAGATATTTATGTTCATGTTGTCATAAATGTAATTTTCCATTTCCATAAACATCGTGTTAAATCTGAATTCGTCGGCGTTGCCGGAATAAAAATCGTCTAAATAGCAGTAGAAAATATTCTTGCTCTGAAGCGCTTTTTTAAGATCCGGACCGCACTGATTTCTTTCCATCATCACGAGAAATTTAGCAGGTATCGACGAAATAACAACCCAGTAATCGGAATCGGAGGAACATAAAATAAATGAGTCGGCGTCGTTTTTGAAATATTCTTCGCAAATCATAACTGTCAGTTTCTGGTCTACGAGGGATTTGTCTTCTTTCAGCCTTTCAATCAGATTGTATTCAACAGGTATTGTCATATGGTCTTCCAAAATTTTCCATGCCGACGTCGTATGAACATCATCTACGAGAATTATCTTCGATATCTTTTCGAGATATTTGTCGTCAAGGTCGTATAGAGCTGCTGTCAGCTTGAACGGGTCCGAGTTTTCGCAGTCTACTATCAGAACGGTTTTTTTGCTCTTGTCAATAAAATCGTAGATATTTGCTCTGACGTAATCAGATACATCCGACACGCGGCTGAGCTCGTTAAATACTTCCTTGTGCCAGTAATAAAGAAGAGTAATAAATTTTTTGTCGTTGTACAAAATATTGCCCTCTTCTTCCGGCTGCCAGTTGATATATACGCCGTAAGGGTAAAAGTCCTTATTGTTGTAGTAAATTTCGGCAGCTTTTTTCGTGCCGTCCTCCTTCAGCCCGTTTGGCATGATGAACAAGTCTTTCAGGTAATTCCAGTTCAGCCAAAGAGGAAAATATCCTTTGCAGTTGTTTATTCTTTCCGATATCAATCTGTTCAGTTCTATAATGTACTGACATAATTTTACCGTGGAATTTTTCTGAAAATTTACCCCCTCTTTCAACAAATTGTTCATAGCCTCCGAAAACGGAGTCCAAACCTCCGGACGAAGATATTTTTCCATTGACCAAAGGGAAGAAGCCCCGTTTCTGAAAGCCTTGTTGATTATTCCGAAATTTCTTTCTATATAAGTTCTTGTTATTGATAAATTCCTGATGATTTTCGCAGGTTTTTCGCTGTCGAGTTCCTCATAAATATCTGATTTTAAATTTACTTCGTTTTCATTGTCAAAATGGAATTTGGGAACACCGATAAGATATCCGACCTTTGAAACTATTTCATATGTGCTGTCGTGATATTTAATATCGTCCGAGTCTGTCAGAAGCCCTATTTTTGACTCCGGAATATCTTTTGGCGATTCTTCTGTATTTTCGTCTGTTTCATCAGTCGAACAGTTCTTTTCATCGTAATTGCCGTTATCCGAAATTTCAGAAATATTGTCATCGGAAATTCTTTCTCCGTCTAATTCAATATCATCGTCATCTGAATTATCCGTACTTTGTTCGTCCGTTTTAAATTCCTGAAGCTTTTTTAAATACTCATCATAATCCATTAAAATAATTTCTCCTTTCATTATCTTTTTATCAATTATATCATAGTCGGTGAATTATTGCAATATTTCACAAATTGACATTTTATTTACATAATCATATATATGTTTTTTATTTTTAATCTGTAATTTTTACGTTGACAAAATTTCAATTATTCATCGACAATTAGATTATATTTGTGATATATTGATTTTGCATTAAACGGCTGTAAATTTTTATTGACTTAAATCTTATTTTAGTGTATATTATTTTAGAGTGTTTAATATTACTTGTTTTCAGGTGCGGATTTCAGACATCTGTCGCCGTGAAAATGATATTTGTTGCGAAATATTAACTAACAGCGGATCTATTTTTGAATTATTATCGTGTTGAGAGTATAAATTTCTCCGGTTTTTCCGGACGAGAGTTCAGCGGAGGTCATTTATGTCAAAAGAGGATAAGGCCGCAAAGAAAGCGGCGGCAAAGCAGGAAAAGACGGTAAAAAAGGCAGCGGAAGAAAAGGCGAAAAAGGCTAAAAAACAGGCCAAGAAGAAAAAGGAGCCGGAACTTATATTCGATGAAGACGGCAATGTAATACCTCAGGCTAAAACAAAAAAAGAAATAAAGGCTGAACGCAAGGCCATAGAAAAGCATAAAAAGCAGGTAAAGAAAGAAGCCAAGCTTCATAGCGCCAAGATGACAAAATCCGAACATTTCTGGCTTGTGATACTTATAATTTTCGCGTCTGCGGCTATTATCGCGTCTGCGGCTCTTGCCGTAATGAGCTACCGTTCGATATTCGGCGATTTGACTCTTCCCACAGGCGGAGACGAGACGACTGCCGCGTCGTCAACTACTGCGGCGTCCGGTTCGGTAGAGACGACGACTGCGGCGCAGAGTGGCGGTGAGACAGCGTCCGATCAGGGCGGCGATTCTTCGGCAGATACAGCTGCTGCGGCTGAAAATCTTGACCCGACCAATAAAGATTCTGTCATAGCTTATTATAAAGCCGCACATAAGAAGATGCTTTCTTCAGCGAAATCCGTAAAGAGAACATATGACAACGTCAAAAACTACAATGAAATACTTGAGCTCGGCGGAAATTCAACGCTTGCGTCTATCGCGAAATCCGTAATGGGACAGTTCCTCAAGGAAAATACGGAAGAGACAGACCAGGATTTATCCGTTCTTCCATCCGGCGGCGACGGACTTACGTCAGATATGATAAGCGATTTCAGCTGCACCGATGACGGAAGCAACTATGTAATAACTTTAAAGATAAACGCTTCCGATTCGTCTCCCGACGACGGCACAAAGACCCAGAATCTTGTAAATCTTATAAAAGAGTCGGATATTACCGCCAATGCTCCGTCCAGTATTTCTATTGACGGAATTTCAAACGAGTATTACGGAGCCACGTTAAAAGCGACAATAGACAAGGCATCCGGCAACATAACTCAGATTGAAACAGACAGCCCGACTCAGATGAAATTCGCTTCTGTCAAGGTTGCTATCATCACTGTCGAGAACGTCGGAATAGGTCTCGAATACATTGATACTTACGTAATTTCGTACTGACAATAAATTAAATCAGCGTTGATGGGAACGCCGGCGCAGTTTATTTCCGCTACAGAGAGTTTCGGCAAGGTGAGAGCGAAAAAGGAAATAAGCGCCAATGGCGGCAACGGCCCGGAGCTTTTTCGGAAGAAAGGCGGAAAAATACCCGCCCGTAGAACCGAACGTTTGAAGGGATACGAAAAATTCCGTTTTTAAAAGCGTCTGGAAACGATAGTTTCCATTCATCCGGGTGGCACCGCGGAAACAAAGAATTTTCGTCCCGAACCTTTCATTTTTAAGGTTCGGGATATTTTATTTTTACCCCGGTTCAAGGCTTATTAAATTGATATCATATTTATTTTATTATAAATTTTTTTATGACACTTTAATTTGAGGTGATAAATTTGAGAAGAACCGTTTACTGCGGCGATATCCGCGAAAAGGATATCAATTCAAGGCAGACATGCTGCGGATGGGTCGTCACGAAAAGAGACATGGGCGGCGTCATTTTCCTCGATTTGAGAGACAGACAGGGAACCTTACAGGTAGTATGCAATCTGTCCAAAATGAAAGAGGACGAGTTCCATATCGCCGAAGGACTCAGAAACCAGTCTGTAATTCTCGTTGAAGGCGAGATAAAACTCAGAGACGAGGAGACTGTAAATCCGAAAATACCGACCGGCACTGTAGAACTTATGGCCGACAAGCTTGAGCTTATTTCGACGTCGGCGACTCTTCCTTTCTCCCTCGACGACGATGCGCAGGTCAGAGAGGATCTGAGACTTAAATACAGGTATCTCGACTTGAGACGCCAGCCAATGATAAACAATCTGAAATTCAGACACAAGGTAATGAAGGTCACCGAGAAGTATCTCGATGACGACGGCTTTATCTACGTTGAGACGCCTATGCTTATAAAGTCGACTCCGGAGGGAGCGAGGGATTATCTCGTGCCGTCAAGAGTTCATCCCGGTCATTTTTACGCTCTTCCGCAGTCGCCGCAGATTTTTAAACAGCTTCTCATGGTCGGCGGAATCGATAAATATTATCAAATAGCCCGCTGTTTCAGAGACGAAGATTTGAGAGCGGACAGACAGCCCGAGTTTACTCAGGTTGACATGGAAATGTCTTTTGTCAATCAGGAAGATGTTCTTGTACATCTTGAAAAGCTCTTCAAATATATATTCAAGGAGACGATGGGCAGAGAAATCAACTACGTTTTCCCGAGGATGACATGGACGTATTGCATGGATACTTACGGCTCCGATAAGCCGGATCTGCGTTTCGGACTGCCGATTGTGGATATTACGGATATAGGCGCAAAATGCTCTTTTTCCGTCTTCAGAAAAGCCGTAGAGGCCGGCGGAGTAGTACGGGCTATAAATGTCAAAGGCGGAGCGTCTTTCACGAGGACAGTCATTGAAAATCTCACCGAAAAAGCTCTTTCGTACGGCGCGAAGGGCATGGCGTGGATAATGATAAGGGAAAACGGAGAAGTTTATTCTCTGTTGAACAAATTTTTCTCAAAAGAAGATATAGACGCGATTATAGAAGCGGTACAGGCTAAGCCGGGCGATTTTATATTGTTCTGCGCCGATAAGCTGTCGACAGTCAGAAGAGTATTGGGCAGTTTGAGGCTTGACGTTGCCGATATTCAAAATCTGAGAAAGCCTGATGACTACAAATTTATGATAGTCACCGAGTTTCCTCAGTTTGAGTGGTCCGAAGAAGAGCACAGATTTATGGCAACACATCATCCGTTTACTATGCCCTTCGAGGAGGATGTACAGTACCTTCTCACGGACAAAGCGAGGGTCAGAGCGCAGGCTTACGACGTAGTGCTGAACGGAATAGAGCTCGGTTCCGGTTCTGTCAGAATACACAGACCGGATGTTCAAAATAAGATGTTTGAGGCTCTCGGCTTTACAGACGAGCAGATTGAAGAGCGTTTCGGATTTATGGTAAACGCGTTCAGATACGGCGCGCCGCCTCACGCGGGTTTTGCGTTCGGTCTCGACAGGCTTGTAATGCAGCTTCTGGGGGCTGAATCGCTTAGAGAGGTTATAGCTTTCCCGAAGAACAAAGACGCGGTATGTCCTCTTACAAACGCTCCTGACGTCGTTGACAAGGAGCAGCTCGACATTTTAGGCATTTCAATAAACGGCTCCGGCGACGAAGAGGGAAATGGCGCTTCATCCTCGGGAAAGAAAAAAGTAAATATCGACGTTGACAACGTAGCCAACCTCGCGCGTCTCTATCTTTCCGATTCGGAAAAAGAAGGCGTCAAAAAAGAACTTTCCGATATGATAGATTTCGCCGACAAGCTTGCCGAGGCGGACACATCCGGAGTTGAACCTACGAACCACATAGCCCCGCTTGAAAACGTATTCCGTGAGGACGTTGTGAAAAACCCGACAGACCGGAGAGATCTTCTTATGTCAAACGCTCCGACGAAAGAAAACGGATATTTCTCCGTTCCGCATTCGTTCGAGGAATAAAGGAGGGAGAACAGATGAATATTCGTACTTTGAGCATGAAAGAGCTTTCCGATAAGCTTAACAAAAAAGAAATTTCCGCGAAAGAAGTATGTGAAGAATATCTTGAAGCAGCGGAAAAAATTGACAGCGAAATAAACGGATTCGTAAGATTTACTCCCGATGCCGCCGTCTCTCAGGCTGAAAAGGCCGACGAAAAAAGGGCGAAAGGCGAAACTATGTCGCCTCTTGCGGGCGTTCCTTACGGAATGAAGGACAATATATGCACAAAAGGTTCAATCACGTCATGCGCTTCTAAAATGCTTGAAAATTTCGTTCCTCCGTACGATGCTTTCGTCACAGAAAAGCTGAACGATGCGAACGCCGTTATGATTGGCAAAACAAACATGGATGAATTCGCAATGGGATCCACAACCGAAAATTCGGCATTCAAGGTCACAAAAAACCCTGTTGATAAGACGAGAGTTCCCGGCGGATCTTCCGGCGGGTCGGCGGCGGTCGTAAAAGCCGGGGAAGTTCCTTTCGCGTTGGGTTCCGACACAGGCGGTTCTATCAGGCAGCCGGCTGCGTTTTGCGGCTGCGTCGGAATGAAGCCCACTTACGGCAGAGTTTCGAGATCGGGATTGGTGGCTTTTGCTTCCTCACTTGATCAGATAGGAACTCTTACAAATACAGTTGAGGACTCCGCCGTCGTGTTAAACGTGATAGCCGGACACGACGAAAATGATTCGACGTCGGTAAATTACGAAAAACCCGATTTTACTTCTGAATTAAACGCCGGAGTAAAGGGTATGAAAGCGGCGCTGCCCAAGGAATATTTTGCGGAGGGAATTTCTCCCGACGTAAAAGAAGCTGTTTTAAATGCCGCCAAAGAATTTGAAAAAATGGGCGTTGAGGTAGACGATGTATCTTTGCCTTCATTGAAATACGCGCTCCCTGCCTACTACGTTATATCTTCAAGCGAAGCGTCATCAAATCTTTCGAGATTCGACGGCGTGCGCTACGGTTTCAGGGCGTCGGATTACGAGGCCGACGATATTGACGATTTCTACAAGAAAACGAGATCGGAAGGATTCGGCAGAGAGGTTAAAAGAAGAATAATGCTCGGAGCGTTCGCACTTTCGGCCGGCTATTACGACGCTTACTACAAAAAGGCTCTTTCAGTCAGAACTGTAGTCATCAACAATTTTAACTCAATATTTAAAAATCATGATTTCGTCATTGCTCCCGTAGCTCCTACGACAGCATACAAGATAGGAGAAAAAACTTCCGACCCGCTTCAGATGTATCTCGGCGATATCTATACCGTTCCCGTAAATATAGCCGGACTGCCCGGAATTTCTCTTCCATGCGGACGCGATAAGGACAATATGCCAATCGGTATGCAGCTCATCGGCAAAGCTTTTGACGAGGTCAGCCTTTACAGAGCCGCAAACGCTTACGAAAAGGAGGCTTCAAAATGAATCTGATAAAAGATTATGAACCGGTAATAGGTCTTGAGGTTCACTGCGAGCTTGCCACTAAAACTAAAATTTTCTGCGCATGCTCTACCGCATTCGGCGCGGAGCCTAATACTCAGGTGTGCCCCGTATGTCTCGGTATGCCGGGGTCTCTTCCCGTGCTTAACGGTAAAGTTGTGGATTACGCTATTAAAGCCGGTCTTGCAACCAACTGTGAAATAACTAAATTTTCAAAAAACGACAGAAAAAACTATTTTTATCCCGACCTGCCGAAAGCTTACCAAATTTCGCAGTACGACCTGCCTCTCTGCGTTCACGGTCATCTTGACATCGAGTCTGAAAAAGGTCAGAAAACAATAGGTATTACGAGAATACACATCGAAGAGGATGCCGGCAAACTTGTTCACGACAAGGAAAAAGGAACATTTGTTGACTGCAACCGCTGCGGCGTTCCTCTGATTGAAATAGTATCGGAGCCCGATATGAGATCTGCCGAGGAAGCTGTGGCGTATGTGAAAAAATTAAGAGCTATTATACGCTATACCGGAATTTCTGACTGCAAAATGCAGGAAGGTTCTCTAAGAGCGGACGTCAATCTTTCTGTAAGACATAAGGGCGATGAAAAACTCGGCACGAGAACCGAGATGAAAAATTTAAACTCTTTTACTTATATTCAGAAGGCTATTGAGTACGAGTACAAAAGACAGGTCGAACTTCTTGAAAAAGGCGAGAAAGTCATACAGGAAACGAGAAGATATGACGTAAATTCCGGAAAAACATTTTCGATGAGGAAAAAAGAAAATTCCGACGACTACAGATATTTTCCCGACCCGGATCTTGTTCCTATCGTAACGTCGAATGAAAAGCTTGCCCGCCTCAAAAGCGAGATTCCCGAACTCCCGGACGACAGAAAGAAAAAATATATTAATAACTACGGTCTTACGGCATACGATGCGGAGCTTATCACAAACGAGCCGGGCACGGCGGATTATTTTGAAACGGCGGCTGAGAAGACAAAATATCCTAAAATCGCCGCTAACCTTGTAATATCCGACGTTATGACGTCTTACGACCCGGAGACGGAGGACATTCCTGTTGAACCGGAACATCTTGCTCAGATTGCCGATATGCTCGGCGACGGCGAGATAAACTCGTCCGTAGGGAAGTCTGTTCTCAAGTCGCTTTGGGAAAACGATTGCGATGCTTATGAATATATTGAGAAAAATAATCTGAAACAGATAAGCGATGAATCAAAGCTCAAACCGATTATCGACGAAATAATAAAGGCAAATCCAAAGTCTGTATCGGATTACCTAAAGGGCAAGACTGCCGCGGCGAAAGCTCTTATGGGTCAGGTTATGAGAAAGACGTCCGGCAGGGCGAATCCCACTGCGGCGGAAAAAATTATCGTCGATTCGCTTGAAAAACTGAAAGAAAAAAACTGAAATAAATTATTAGTAAAGAATTTAATAACGTTAATCGGAAAGCGGCTCAAAAACCGTTTTCCGACGTTGTCGGTTATATATTCGTAAAAACAAAAACCGCCGTCGTAAATTTAAAAATGTTTTTCAATGGGTTTATTATACGCGTATTCTCTGTAATCAAATTTATATTAGGAAAAGTGAAATATGAATTCTTTCGCAAAGCTATTAACAAACAATGAAGAATACAAAAGCGTCAGGGAAAATCTTATAAAAAACAAAACGCCTCTGGGTATACTCGGACTTTCCGGTACGTCAAAGGCGCACGTTATTTCATCCCTTGTTTCAGATATAAACAAAAAGGCTTTGATTATTACTCCGGACGAAAAAAGCGCATCGGCGATTAGCTCCGATATGAACGTATTGGGCGTTAAAGCCGACGTGTTTCCGTCAAGGCAGTTTAATTTCCGCTCGGATGAGTCAAGCTCAAAGGAATACGAGAGAAAAAGAATAGGCACACTTGAAAAAATTCTTACAGGCGAAATTGACGCGGTCGTATGTTCAGCCGAGGCTGCAATGCAGCCTACAATGCCTCCGGAAGTATTGCGTGAAAAAAGCGCTGTTCTGAAAACAGGGACGGAAATCAGCATTGACAGATTAATATCTGTCCTCGTGTTCGGCGGATACGCGAGAGCCGACCTCGTCGACGGCAAAGGTCAGTTTTCTTCGAGGGGCGATATAGTCGACTTTTTCCCTCCTGAAAACGAATATCCGGTAAGAATAGAATTTTTCGGCGAGGAGATAGACAGAATTTCATATTTTGACCCGGAAAGTCAAAGAAAAACCGATGACGCCGTAGAAATAAGACTTTCTCCCGCCTGTGAAACAGTTTACGAATCGGCTGAAATTTTTGCGGACAAAACCGAAAAATTTGCGCAGTCTCTTCGTGGAAAGAAAAACGAAAAAGCAAAGCAGTCGCTTTTAGACGACGCTTCTTTGGTAAGAACAGGCGTAAGACTTTCGTCGATAGATAAATATATGCCTCTTATCTACGGAAAAAAGACGACTGTTTTTGATTATTGCAGTGATTTTATACTTTTTGTCTCGGAGACGTCCGAAGTAAAAAGAAAAGCCGACGAATTTGAGAAAAATTCATCCGACGATATAAAGATATTGATTGACGACGGCGTTTTATGCAAAGGTCTTGACGATTATTTTTTGAAGCGCCGTGATCTGTTCGCGTATTATGAAATGTTTGACGTCGTTTATGCCGACAACTTCGCGAGGGGATCGTTTGACACTCCGGTAAAAGATTTAATCACTTTTAACGCGAATCAGCATGCTCCGTGGGAAGGGTCTGCAAGCGTACTGTCGGACGATTTGAAACCGCTCATGGCGAGGGGATACACATCAATAGTTTTAGCGGGAACCGACAGGGGAGCAAAGGCTTTGTCGGATGATCTTCTGTCGGACGGTTTCGACGCCGTTTATTTTTCAAAGCTTCCCGATAAATTCATCAAGAAAAAAGTAAATGTCATATCGGGCGCGTTAAATTACGGTATAGACTACCCGAACGACAAGATAATTATTATTACTACCGGCAGGTACATGGTCGGTTCAGTGGCGTCTGCGAGACGCAGAAAGCGCTACAGATCAAAAAACAGAGAAGACGCGTTTAATTCAATCGACGATCTGACAAAGGGAGATCTGGTTGTCCACTCTGTACACGGAATAGGCATTTTCGACTCGATTACTTCTCTTACGGTTGACGGTGTAATAAAAGATTTTATCAAAATTCAGTATGCCGGGTCAGGGGTATTATATGTCCCTGTATCTCAGCTTGATATGCTGTCAAAATATATAGGTCCGTCGCCCGAGTCTGGAGCTAAAGTAAAAATTTCAAAACTCGGCAGTCTCGAATGGAAGCATAAAAAGCAAAAAGTCAAAGCCGAGGTAAGGGATATGGCGGAGCAGCTCGCGAAGCTATACGCCAAAAGAAAAATGACTAAGGGCTACGCTTTTTCGCCCGATATCGACATGCAGTCGGATTTTGAACGAAGGTTTGAATTTGATGAGACAGACGATCAGCTTTCAGCTGTCTACGAGATAAAGAAGGATATGGAAAAACCTTATCCTATGGACAGACTTCTTTGCGGCGATGTCGGATTCGGAAAGACGGAAGTAGCTTTGAGGGCCGCGTTTAAAGCCGTTGCCGACGGAAAACAGGCCGCGATACTCGTACCGACGACAATACTTTGCCTGCAGCATTACAGGACTGTTATGCGCCGGTTTGAAGGTTTTCCGATAAATATAGAGATGCTTTCCAAATTCCGCAATATTAAGCAGAGAAAGGAAATAAAAAAACGCCTTGCTATCGGCGATATTGATATTATTATCGGCACTCACACGCTTTTCGCGAAAGATGTGAAATTCAAAGACCTCGGTCTTCTCGTAATAGACGAGGAGCAGAGATTCGGCGTTGCTCAAAAAGAAAAAATAAAAGCGGCTCATCCAGCGGTGGACGTATTGACGATGTCGGCGACGCCTATACCGAGAACTTTGAACATGGCTCTTTCCGGAATAAGAGATATGTCCGTGTTGGAGGAACCTCCGGTAGACAGAGTTCCTGTTCAGACATATGTTCTTGAGTACGATATGGGAATACTTTCCGAGGCTATGAATAGAGAACTCAGACGCGGCGGACAGATTTACTACCTTCACAACAGGGTTGATGATATAGACGAAAAGGCGGCCGAGATACATAAATTTTTGCCGGATGCGAGAATTGGCATAGCTCACGGACAGATGACAGAGGACGAGCTTACGGAGAGCTGGCGTAAACTTGTGGAAGGGGAGACGGATATTTTAGTCTGCACCACCATTATAGAAACAGGCGTAGACGTGCCGAACGTAAATACGCTAATAATAGAAAACGCCAACAGAATGGGCTTGGCTCAGCTTCATCAGATAAGAGGAAGAGTAGGCAGGTCCTCGAGAAGAGCGTACGCGTATCTGACTTATCCGAAAGACAAGTCTTTGACAGAGCAGGCAATGAAAAGGCTTAACGCTATCAGAGAATTTACCGAATTCGGCTCAGGATTCAAAATAGCAATGAAAGATCTTGAAATAAGAGGCGCCGGCAACATTCTCGGTTCCAAACAGTCGGGACACCTCGAGGCTGTCGGCTACGATATGTACATGCAGCTTCTAAACGAGGTAATGGAGGAAATTAAGACTGGAGAAAAGCCCGAAGAGGAAAAAACAGATATGGAATGTCTTATCGAGCTGAAAATCGACGCGCATATTCCGGAAGATTACATCCCGTCTGTTCCGCAGAGAATTTCAATTTACAGAAAAATCGCTTCAATAGACAATACTTCCGACGCGAAAGACATTTTAAACGAGCTTTCCGACAGGTACGGCAATCCGCCGGAAACGGTCAACGGTCTTATAACAGTTTCGCTGATAAGACACGACGCGATGAAACACGGTATTTTCAAGATAAGCGAACAGGACGGAAGGATTCTTTTCTATTTTTACAAGCTCACTCCCGATTTGTTGAAAGCGGTCGCAAAAGCATCAAAATCCAAAATAATTGTGGGCGGCAGCGGAAACAGATATGTCTCGCTAAAAAAAGAAAAAGAAGAAGGCTCTCTGAATTTGATCAAAAGAGCTCTTGAATATCTTGACGAGGCGGAAAAAGACGCGACATCTTCATGATTGTCGTCGGCATGCAAAAATAAAAACCGGGTCAGCTTTTACTGCGCCCGGTTTATTTTCGTATTGTAAACTATTTATTGTCAAGGAATGAAAGAAGGTCTTTCATCATCTTGTTTTCGGTCTCGAGTGATTTTATTTCGAGGTCTTTCATTGCAATAGCCGCTTTCAGCTTTTGAACGTCTGTTTCATCTGCGGAAATAAGATAAACGTCGCTCATTTCGTCGTCGTCCGGCTTGAGTCTCTGTTTTCTGTAATACCTTTCAAAAAAGTTTTTTACCTGTTCGTGTGAAAAACCGAGTTCCTCGCCTATCTGCCTGTAAGTAAAGCCTTCGGCTCTGAGCTTCAGTATTTCTTTTTTTCTTCTGCTAATATGCTCGTACCGTCTGGCCATATCATACCCCGCAAATTTACCGAATCAGAAACAACACAATATTTTTTCCGCTTATCTCAATGTTTTTATGTCGTCTTCAATTCCCATAAGGTATTCGTGAAGATTATCGAGAACCCTCGTCGGAGTAGCCGCCAAAAAACCGCAGTTTTCAGCTACATAATCTGCCGCGCCGCCGTGGATATAAGCGCCGAGACACGCCGCAGCGAAAAGAGAATCGGACTGCGGATAAAGTCCGGCGATAATACCGGTGAGCACGTCACCCGAGCCGCCTCTCGACATTCCGGGATTTCCCGTCGGGTTTACGCATATCCTGCCGTCCGGCGATGCTATTATCGTATTTGAACCTTTCAAAAGCACATTTACATTGTACTTTTTCGCAAAATCGGAGGAAGTGGATATTCTGTCTTCGTTTACCTTTTCTGCGGTAGTTCTGAGAAGACGCGCCATCTCGCCGGGATGAGGAGTGATAAGTATCTCCGATTTGGCCTCTTTCAAAATATCCGGCTTTCCGGCTATCGAATTCAGAGCGTCCGCGTCGAGTATTACAGGACAAGGCGAATTTTTAATTATGAATTCCGTCAGTTCTTTTATGTCGTCGTCTACGCCTGTTCCGCATCCTATGGCGCATATTGAAGATGTTTTCAGCCTTTCGCCGATTGAAATTTCAGCGGCCGATAATATTCTTCCTTCGTCGTTTGACGGCAGCGGCATAAAAGTCGATTCCGTCAGTTTGGGCGTTACTGTGTTGTAAATTACGTCCGGGAACGCAAGAGTGACAAGTCCGGCACCTGCCTCTACTGCCGCCTGAGCCGCAAGATAAGTGCAGCCTGTCATCTGATAAGAGCCGGCGATTATGAAAACTTTTCCGAAATCGCCCTTGTTTGAATTGTATTTTCTCTTTTTTAAGCGGACCATGAGTTCGTCGGGATAAAGAACCATATATTTTTCGGCGAATTGCTCCAAATCCTCGTTCTGCATTCCGATTTTCAGAACTACGGTTTTTCCGCAGAGATCCGCAGTCGGTTTCCATACGTGCGCCGGTTTGAAACTGATTATAGTCAATGTGTAGTCGGTGTGGAAATATTCGCCCGAATAAGTTCCGTCAGATGAAATGCCCGACGGTATGTCTATAGCGTATTTAACCGCGTTTTCGTTTAAATTGGCTTCAATACAGGCGTTCAGGTTGTTGCCGTCGAGATTTCCCTTGAATCCTATTCCGAACATCGCGTCAACAATAACGTCTGCCGAACGGATTATTCCGAGCGCGGTAGAAGGATGGTCGAACATATTAATAATGTTTACGGGATATTTTCTCATCTCGTTGAGCATTTTATATGAAACTTCGTCTCTCGGCTTTCCGTCAGTTAAAATAACGAAAATATTTGTAAATCCGAAAGTATATAAATTTCTCGCAATTACGAGTCCGTCGCCGCCGTTTTTGCCTTTGCCGCAAAGTATTACGACTCTGTTCTCTGCGTCTTCGAGTTCGGCAATGTATTTGGCGCATTTTGTTCCCGCCATGTCCATCATCGAGTAAAATGTGAGACCTCTGTATTCATGAGCGTATTCTTCGGCTCTGCGCATGCCTTCCTTTGTGAGAACGAACATATTAAACTCCCCTATATCTTATGTTTTGTCTTTATAAAAATAAATTGCCGATAAATATTATCTGCAATAATAATTATATCAATATTTACATAATAAATCAATCCGTTTAAATGAATATTTAATAATTTCACAAATTTTTGCATTGTTTATCACTTGTATTGATTTCGAAAATGTGATAAGATTATCAAGGTAGATTGTTTTTTTTTGCTGAAACAGAAAAAAATTCGGAAATTACTGTTGATTTTCAACATAAAATTTTTTAAGTACATATTTCATTCAAAGGGGATTTTTTTATGAAAAAAACAGTGGTCAGATTTTTGTCGCTTTTTCTTTCTCTTGTTGTCGTTTTCTCGGCGGCCGTTCCCGCTTTTGCCGCGTCCGAAAGCAGAATAAAGAGAAATGAAGAGATCGCCGAAAAGCTAAATGCAAAATTTAATAACGCCGCAGGAAATATTCTTGATTTTGTCGGCAACATCGTCCCCGACTCCGTAAACGTCAAAAAACTTGCGGACTACACGGAGGACGTTTCTTTCAAGGGAGATTCGGAATTTTTGACGGAGCCTGCGGACGGCGCATATTGGTCTTTGGGCTACAGCGAGGCTTCAATTCTCCCATCTGACTTTCCTAAAGGCAAGTATTTCAAGGGCGGCTATGCCCTTGACAAGGCTTTTAATTCGATTCTCGACGATTTGAAAGTCAGAGTAATTGCTCTTGACGACAATTCCGGCAGGGGCAAAGTAGTTTTTGCCGTCGTTGACTGTATAGGTCTGGCGAACGCTGACGTAAAGCTTATAAGGCGGAAGCTTTCCGGTTTTGCGGAAGAAAACAATATTATTTCCGTAAACGTTTCGGCTACTCACGTTCATTCCGGAATAGACACTCAGGGACCGTACACCAATATTGTCAAGTCCCTTTTCAAAAATATAAACGCGTCTTTATTCAAGTCCGACAAGCTTGAAGAAGCGATAGATTCAAGATTTTTAAATATCATCGTGGAAAAAACGGCGGCTTGCGCCGAGGAAGCCGTAAACAACATGAAACCCGGAAAACTCACGTTCGCTTTCACAAATATCAAAGATTATATAAGGGACAGAACAGATCCCGTCTCATATGATGAAAATCTCTACAGATTTATGTTTACTCCATACGACGGCAGTGAGAAAACAATTATCGGCTCATTCGGAGCGCACCCCGAGGCCGTCGGTTTTTCGTCAGATATAGCGTCTTCGGATTTCGTCTACTACACCGAACAGGTTTTAAACGAGAGGGGATATAACTATATATTCATTCAGGGCGATTTGGGAACAAACACCGAAAGCTTTTCTCAGTCCGGCGACGAACTTAACCTTTCGAGAACCGAAAACTGTAAAAGGTACGGCAAAGAGATTGGATATATCCTTGCCGGAATGACGTCATCAGACGAGGAGAGAAAAAATATAGCCGACGCCGATTTCGTAAAGGAAGGCGAGGCCGGCGGAAAATACACTCCGTGGTACATCTCGACGGCAGCCGCCGAAGAGGAAGAAGTTAAACCTATTCTGAACATTAAACAAAAAGAAGTATTGTTAAAAATTTCAAACGGTCTTTACAAGGGAATGACAAAACTTTCCCTCGCCGACAACGCCGTTTACAGGGACGGAAAGACAAAGGATTATTACAGCCCGACAGAGATAGGTTATCTTGAGCTCGGAGACGACATAAAAATATACCTTACGCCCGGCGAGACTTACGGCGAACTTATAAACGGCGGAGAAGGAATAGAAGGATTCGGATATGTTTCCATAAAAGAAAAGCTTTATTCCGGCAAAAACCATGTTTTGGTAATGGATTTGATGAACGACGCAGTAGGCTATGTCATGCCGGATAACCACTTCAGCTACTTTACATTTAAATACAGTGAGGACGGCGGATTTAAGTTCAAAGACGGATGGGGCTTTACATCTGTAGGAAAAGAAGCCGCGTCGACATTAATCGGAGATTTCTATAAACTCGTAGACGAGACCAAATAAAAAATTTTTAACGGAAAAATCAGGTTAATCTTTCGTTTGATGTGAATTATAATTTAAATTTCCGTTTGACAATATTAAAAACATCTGTATAATGTATAATATAATTTCAGAGATAATTGTCTGATTCTTTTATCTTATTTGGAAGAGAGGAGGAATAATAATGGACGATTGCCTTTTCTGCAGGATAATAAGCGGAGAAGTTCCTTCAAACAAGGTTTACGAGGACAGCCTCTGCTACGCGTTCAGGGACATCAATCCGCAGGCTCCGACTCATATTCTTGTCATACCAAAGCAGCATATTGAGTCCGTCTCCGATATCAATTCGGAAAATTCCGCCGTAGTCGCGCATATTTTCGAAGTGATAGCTAAAATCGCGAAGGACGAAGGCCTCACGGAAAAAGGATACAGAGTTGTTTCAAATATTGGCGAGTACGGTCAGCAGTCTGTAAAGCATCTCCATTTTCATGTGATAGGCGGCAGGCAGTTCGGATGGCCGCCGGGATAATCAGTTTTAATTTAAGGAGAAAATAAATGGCAGAAAAAAAAGGAGCGGCCGCAAAGACCGCGAAGGAAACGGAGTCAAAACAGCCCAATAATGTTATTAAGACCGAATTTCCCGAATATAAAGGCATTCCTCTCGTGAGATCGGGCAGAACCATTTACTACGGCAATATGCGCGATCCCTACGTTATAATGATGCAGGTTCTCTCGTCGTCTGATACAAACGGACTAAGCGTGTCACAGAGAATTTCCATTCAGCTTGTAAAAACAGACCCTTCTGTTCCTTTGACTGAAAAGATAGTCAAGAAGGCGGAAAGACAGGGAATGAATCAAGCTCTTGAAATTTCATATGTATGGCTTCACAGAGCTTTGTCAGACCCCGAAAGCATGAAAAAAAGCTGAATAAAAAATTAAAGCCGGATTTGTCTCCGGCTTTTCTTACGCTTTTTTTTACAAATATTAAATCCGCGCTCCGAATTTTGAAACGCGGATAAAAATTTACTTATTCAATAAAAGCTTTTCAACCGCCTCGCCGACGCCTCCGTCTTTCGCGTCGCACGAAACGAAGTCGCAAATTTTTTTAATTTCAGGAATAGCGTTGCCCATAGCCACGCTGATTCCCGCGGCTTTAAGCATATCCTCGTCGTTTGCGGAGTCGCCGAACGCGATGGAATTTTCTCCGGGCAGATTTAAATAATCAAGCATGCGGAACATTCCCTCCGCTTTGCCGAAACCCTTCGGACAAAATTCAGAATATCGTTCATGCCTGTACATTATGTATTTTTTTCCGAAAAGCGTCATTTCGCTGTCGCTCAAAGCGCCCTCGACGTACATTTTATTTATCTTGTAATTTTTGAATTTTCCGTAAAAATCAGCGGGATTTTCAAGTATGTCTTTGGCGTGGCGCCTGGCTCTCGGATTCATCCAGACGACAGTATCCTCACCTTCAAATCCTACCTCTCTCGAATCGTTCCGAAAATATTTCGCAATCTCAAAGCACTCGTCTTGTGACATAAGATTGTGAAAAATCTGTTTTCCTCTGAATCTCAGGTCGGTTCCTATTCCCGCGACGGCGCCGTCAAGCGGCACTTCGTCGAACATTTCCTTCGGGATAAATCCCATAGACCTCGCCGTGTTGAGAAAAATGAAATGCCCGAGCTTTCTCGCTTCCGCGAGCGCATCGACGTTTCTTTTCGGAACCTTTCCATTGTAGTAAAGCGTATTGTCTATATCGAGAAACAAAGCGTAAATTTTCATATAATTTAAATTTCCGTTAATGTGCTTTTAAAAATCAGCTTTTAAAATCGTTGTCGCTTGTCAGAGCGTCAATTATGTTTTCATAAAGTCTGACGGGATTATTGTAGAAATTGCTTCTCATTATTTCGGCTCTCTCGTAATCGCCGACCGTAAGCGTAAGGTTTAAAAATTCGCTGTCGATAGAATCAAAAGCGGACGACATTCTGATTGTAATTTTATATTGTCCGCTTTGATCTTTTTCAATATCAAACGAATTTTCCCGTTTGCGTCTTTCGAGTAAAAGAGCCTTCTGCGCGGAAGAAACAGCCTTCGCTTTCATAAACGATGAAAGCGATACCGATAAATCCCTCGCTATTTTCCTGCCTCCGTCCGACGCGAAAAGACGGCCGTCTTTTTCTTCTATATCTTTTGAAGAAATAAGCTCGTCAAGACAATTTGAAACCTCAAAATAATTGGCGATTGAATTTTCGTACAGAACTTTCTGCAAAGTGTCGCGTTTAATGCCGTCGGGACACGAGGAAAGACAGTAGCATATTATGATTTTTATTTTTCCGGAGTTCTGAATTCCGGATATATTGTCGTTTGCCGGAAAAGAATCCTTTTCGCCCATTTGCCCTTCCTCTCCTTTCTGAGTTTAGTTTATCAGCATATGCTCGTTATCTCGTAAGGCGTTTGCTGGTAGACGAAATAATTGAGCCAGTTTGTGAAAATAAGCGAACCTGTGGAGCGCCATGTTATCATAGGCTCCCTTGTCGGATCGTCGTCGGGGAAATAATTATAAGGCACGTCTATGTCAAGTCCCTTTTCCTTGTCCCTGAAATACTCATTAGCGAGAGTGTTGGCGTCATATTCCGAATGACCCATTGAGTAGAAATTTCTGCACTCCATATCCGAAATCAGATGAACTCCGGCCTTTTTGGAATATGAAAGTATCTGAAGGTCGGCGATTTTCGCAATGTCGGACATCTTTATTTCCGTATGCCTCGAATGGGGAACGTAGAAAACGTCGTCAATTCCTCTCATAAGCGGATGAATCAAGTCAAGAGGCTCATGCTCGAAAACACCGAAAACTTTTTTATCAAGGGTATATTTTTTCAGCCCGTATTTATGGTAAAGAGCCGCCTGTGCTCCCCAGCATATATTGAAAGTGGAATATACATGCGTCTGCGCCCAGTCAAATACCCGGCACAGCTCGTCCCAGTAATCGACCTCTTCAAAAGGCATCTGTTCAACGGGCGCGCCGGTGACTATCATTCCGTCGAATTTTTCGTCCCTGACCATATCGAACGTCTTGTAGAATTTTATCATATGTTCCATTGGCGTTGTTTTTGATACATGCGACGCCATCTGAAGAAATTCTATATCCACCTGTATCGGAGAGTTGGACAAAAGGCGCAGTATCTGCGTCTCGGTCTCTATTTTTTTCGGCATCAAATTTAAAAAAAGTATTCTTAAAGGCCTGATGTCCTGCGATTCGGCACGCTGTTTTGTCATAACGAATATATTTTCCTGCTCAAGAAATTTTCTTGCGGGAAGCTCGTTATCTATATTGATAGGCATTTTGACGTCACCTCACAGACAAATATAATTTATATGTATTTTTTTATCTTTTGTGTTGTATTTTACATCACCAATATTAACAGATTATTTCATAGACTTTAAATGTTGGGCAAATTTTTTTACGCTTATATAAATTTCAAATCATCTTACAACTTTTTCCGCCGTAAAACCGCCTATTACTATGTTGTCCGACGTAGTGACAGGTGAGGTGTTGTAATTTATGTAAATTTCCGTTCCGTCCGAATAAACTGTTCTGTAAACGCCTGAAATATCGTTTCCGGCAGAATCGGTTGTGATTTTTTCGTGCTTTACCATTGTTTTGTTCTGAAGGCTTTCGAGAAGATCGGCGGATTCTCTGTAAAAATCCACGACTTCCGAAAGTTTTTCCTGCTCGGCATAATAACCGTAGTAAAATACCGAATCAGATGAATATACATAGCTGTAATGCGGCAGTGAACCGTACTCAAGATTTCTGAGCATTTCATATCTGTAAAGCGGATCGCCCGCGTCTATGGCGTCGGAATAGTAATTTACATATCCGTGGAGAACAAGCTCCGAAAAAGGAACCTGTTCGTACGCGTCCGATTCGGGATAGAACGTGTCAAAATCAAGATATGTATTTTCCGCGCCGTAAAGAGCGTATGCGTTGCCGCCGGTCACAGAAAGTTTGCCTGAATTGAGAAGGCTTCTCATCATGTTCATTACGCTCTGTTTTGCGTCTTCCCTCGAAAAACCTTTATCGGAATATATGACGCGCCCGGCGTCGGAAACGGAAATTCCGTCGCAGAGAGACATATATCTGCCGCCTGTAAACGACGTGAAAAGAGGAGTGAACCGCTGCATTGCGAGAAGATACTGGCGGTATGACGATTCGGATGAATATGAATTGAGATTTGTGTTGTTCTGAGCTCCCGACGACACGTCTGCTCCCGCCCTCGTATAAAATCTTGTCGTGTTCTGCGAGTCGTAGTACATCGGATCGGAAAACGACGCTGTCAAAGATGAATTGTCGGGCGCTAAAGCGGAGTCCGCAGCCGAATACGATTTGGATGAAGAAAAAATTCCCACGTCAAGATATGTCTCAAAATTCTGCTGAGACGAGTAATAATATAATTTTTTCAAATCGGAAATACGTCCGAGACTTGAATCGATACCCGAGGAGTAAAGATCTTTCTGCTGAACTCCTCCGTCGAAAAAGCCCGAAAGATTTACGGTGATATTGTCAAGTCCTTTTCCTTTGAGAGATGAAAGAATAGTCTCGGCCTGAGATACGGCAGTCAGCTTTTTCCCGCCGTTGGAGCCTGTGACGGTCAGAATAAAAGGCAGATCATCGTTTTCAGATTTTTGGGCGGACAGGTAGTTTTCGTTTATAAGTTCTTCCCTGACGGCAGAAGCCATGCCGGAATAATCGGCGCTTGAACCTGTCAGGAATTTGTATTTTACAGACATATCGCCCTTGTACGGCGTTCCGAGGTACGCATCCTGAGAATCCGTTTCAGTTCTGACCGGCGTCACGTTGAAAAGAGGGTAGACAGAAAACGGATTTGTTCCGTTTGCCCTGTTCGCTATAATCTCCGATATGCTGTCGCCTTTTTCAATGACTGCGGCAAACGCGTTGCCACCTTTTTTCAGACCGAAAGCAGGTATTCTCGCGGACGCCGAAATATCTCCGCTCTCGGCAGGATCCTGACCGTATACGTGAAAATCAACATGACTTGTGCTGCCGTCGGTTTTATCCAAGTGCATTACAGCACCCGAATTGTCAGGCAGAAGAATGTAGTCGTCGGATGACGTCTCGTAGGAGGAGCCGAAATACGGCATAACGGAAACTGTGAGAACGGAAAGCCCCGGAGCTGTTTTTATCTCGCTTCCATTTACTGTAAATTCCACATCCTGTCCCGAAAGTGTTATTTCAACAGGTACCGACGCCCAGATTTCGCCCTGGAGCAAATTTTCATAAGATTTATTTGCAGTTGAGTTGTTTGAACCCATAACATATGTAGTCTTTATTCCGCTGTCTGTTTTTTCAGTCTTGTCTGTCCCGAAAGCGACGCTTGAGTCCTGGGAATCAAGCTCGTATACGCCGTTCGCGTTGGCCACGGTTATTTTGATCATCGAGCTCAAATAATTCGATTCGTTTAGAAGCGACTGAAAAACAGAATTTCCTGAGTTGTCGCATACCGAAATTCCGGTAGTGTCTTTGTCAAAATAAAGTGAGAGAAAATCGCCCGACGCGATTTTCTCTTTGTTTTCCGATGCCGAATGGTACTTAAATCCCATATTGGTAGCAGTTGCCGCATCGGTGTATTTGAATTTTACAAAATCCGACTTTTTCTCTTCGCCGCCGCATGACGATAAAACAGAAGCGATTATAACAAAAGCCAAAATCAAACAAAAAATTCTTTTTTTCATTTCTTTGAAATTATTACTCAATAAAAAATCAATCGGACGAAAGCTGTGTTTTTCTGTCGAGACGTCTGTTGTAAAGGAACATCGAAACGCCTGCCGAGATTATCAGAAAATATCCTATGAAACTGAATTTGTCAGGTATTTCGTCGAATATGAAAAATCCGAGTATCGCGGCGAAGAATACCTGGGTGTAATCGTAGACTGAAATTTCTTTCGCCGGAGCGTACATGTATGCTTTTGTTATGCCTGTCTGTCCTATACAAGCCGAAATTCCGGCGAGCAGAAGAAACAAACATTGATTAAGCGACATAAACTCGTGTTTCCAAATTATAAACGGCAGACATAAAACGCAGGAAAAAGCGGAGAAATAAAAAATTATTACCTTCCCGTTTACTCCTTTTAATCCGAGCTTTCTGACAAACGTATAGGCAATTCCGGCGCCGAGACCTCCGAGAAGTCCCATAAAAGCAGGAAAGGCCTGAATATTGGAGCCGGTTGGCTTTATTATGAAAGCGCTGCCGACAAAAGCCGTTATCACGCCGATTATCTGAACCAACTTCGGCTTTTCTTTTAAAATAATAATTGAAAAAATTACCGCGAAAAACGGCGACATTTTGTTAAGCATATTGGCGTCGGCAATATTCAGCCTGTCAATAGCGTAAAAATTGCACAGAAGACCAAGAGTGCCGAAAAAGCTTCTGCAGAATAGGTCGGGCACGTTCTTTTTTTCGGGGATGAAAGAGATATGCTGTTTTATCATGATTATTCCGAAAACAACCATCGCCACGAAATTTCTGAAAAAAGCTTTTTCAAATGTGGGAAGGTCGCCGGAAAGTTTGACAAATGTCGTCATCAGAGAAAATCCGAACGCGGCAAGCAGAATAAATCCTATCCCCTTCAGACGTCTTACAGACTGCGATTCGCCTTTGACCGAAGAGTTTTCTTTATCTTTCATTTTATTTTATCTCCCTGAAACAGTCGTTCAGGTTTTTGCCGATGTCTGAAATTACTGTCAACACAAATAATAACATATCATTTTATTTAATTCAAGTGAACTCGGTTTGTCAATCAGCTGTTTTGACATGCAGAAAATTAAAATCATTTTATTTTTTGCAGACAAAAAACAGGCTTCCGACAAAGGAAGCCCAAAAATATTATTTTTTATTTCACGCCGGCGAATCTTAAAACCATCTTGTCGTATGAAACATCTGAATTGTCATTGTCGCTTAATTTATAAATGTTGTTTTCTATCCTGATGTTTGTCACCGACGTTGTGAAATGAACGTAATCGTTTATCTTCGGATTGCCGATAAATTCGCAGTCGTGAATAAATATCGCGTTGTGTTTTGCGTCCTTATGATTTCCTATGGCGGCGGCGTTATTGCATGTAAATCTGCATTTTGAAAATTCAATGTTTTCGCACGGAATCTCATCACGTTTGAAAAGCATCTCTGATTTATCCGACAGGTATACCGGACCGTAAAGATTTTTCTGGGCGTAATCTATCTGGACTAATTCGTTGTAATCCACGTCTGTTCTAATCGCCGTGTATGAATCGCCGTCGAAGAAGCAGTTTTCAAATTTTACGTTTCTCGATGAATTGCATTCGACGTAATGTGCTTCCGATCCGTTTATAAAAGAGCAGTTTGAAATCACTATATTGCTGCCGTGCGTGAAATTTAATATAGATATGTGCGAATTTTCTTTTATGTCGGCGTTTCCGTCGAAAGTCGCGCCGTCAATAACGACATTGTGAATGCCGTTAAAACCTGCCGTATTCGGGTTCGTGTATGACGCGAGCATAAGGTTAAGCTCCGAAAACTCACCGCAGTAGCTGCCGAGAGGTTTTCTTTTTATCACGGCGCCCTTTTCAAATTTAAGAGTCTGATTTGAGAAAAATATAAGACAGTCGGAAATTAAATATTCGCCTTTCGGAAAATTTATCGTTCCGCCGTTTCTGAGACAGAAAAGCGCAGACTGAATAGCCACGGTGTCGTCTGTTTTTCCGTCGCCCTTCGCGCCGAAATTTTCCTTGACGTCAGCCGTATTTTTTTCAATCGGTTTTATCGGGTCAACAGATTGCGGATAAGAAAATCCGATTATCTCATTTTTGTTGCTGTCCGAATAAATGAGAAATTTGTCCCTGTGAAAATTAATTATCGAGTCAAAACAATTTTTAAGGTCACTGAAATAAGACGACAAGTCAAACGTCTGACCGTTCTGATTTGAAGAGGAAACGTCAGCCGCATTGTATTTTATAGACACTGTTTCGGAACATGCGAAAACGGCCGCGGCAGCGATAACTATGCTCAAAATAACAGCGATTTTCCTGTTCAAGACATATCCTCCCTCTTTTTTGATGTGAAAGAAATTAAAATTCACATAAATTTCCGCGAAAATCTTTGAAAGCTGAAAATTATGAAAATTATCCGTAAAACGATAAATCGCAAATAAATATTATCATTATTCGGCAGATATTTCAAGATGTATTTTGAATAAAAGCATTATTTTTAAGCCGATACGAAAATATAAATATTTTTTTTATTTTTCCGTTTATTTGACAACTTTGTTGATATGCGGCTATAATATTACCTATTATATTCGGATTCTGTTTTTTTTCATCAATCAATGAACAGATGAATAAATATTAACCGAGATGCTGTCCGATATAATACGTATGGTCGGAAAAATGAAAGGAATTAAATGCCATGAGCAAATTCAAGGAATTTTTGAAGAGAAAAGATATTGAAATTTCTGTCAAGCGTTATCTTGTGGATGCGATGGGCGCGATGGCGCAGGGACTTTTCTGCTCCCTTCTTATCGGCACGATAATAAATACGCTTGGCACGCAGTTTGGCATTGGATTTCTTACGAAATCCGTCGCAACAGTCGGCGGCGTGGATTACACTGTAGGCGGTCTTGCAAGCGCTATGAGCGGTCCTGCAATGGCTGTCGCTATCGGATACGCTCTTAAATGTCCGCCGCTCGTGCTTTTTTCTCTCGTTGCGGTCGGATTCGCGTCAAACGCTCTCGGCGGCGCAGGAGGACCGCTCGCTGTGTTGATAATAGCAATTATCGCGTCTGAATTCGGAAAGGCCGTGTCAAAGGAGACAAAAATAGACATACTTGTGACGCCGACGGTTACTATCGGAATAGGCGCCGCTCTTTCGGCGTGGTGGGCTCCGGCAATAGGAAAAGCCGCGAGCAAGGTCGGCAGTCTCATTATGTGGGCGACAGACCTGCAGCCCTTCTTTATGGGAATTTTAGTATCCGTACTCGTCGGAGTGGCTCTGACTCTGCCTATTTCGTCGGCTGCAATATGCGCGGCGCTGTCTCTTACAGGACTTGCCGGAGGAGCGGCAGTAGCCGGATGCTGCGCTCAGATGATAGGATTTGCCGTTATGAGCTTTAAGGAGAATAAATGGGGCGGTCTCGTCTCTCAGGGAATAGGCACATCAATGCTCCAGATGGGCAACATTGTAAAAAATCCCTGGATTTGGCTGCCGCCGATACTGACGTCTGCAATAACGGGTCCTGTCGCAACATGCCTGTTTAAAATGAAAATGGACGGCTCGGCTGTCTCTTCCGGAATGGGCACTTGCGGTTTTGTCGGTCAGATAGGCGTATACACCGGCTGGGTAAACGACATTGCGGCAGGTACAAAAACTGCTGTTACGGCTATGGACTGGACAGGTCTTATCCTGATTTCGTTTGTTCTTCCGGCTGTATTGTGTCCGCTTTTCGCGTATATTCTTCGCAGACTCGGAAGAATTAAAGACGGAGATATGAAGCTTGAACTGAAATAATCGACTCAAAAGCGTTTTATTTTCAGAGACCTGCGGCGTTTCTGAATAATCGATTGCCTCAAAACTCTGATTTTTGCGGCAATAAAAATTTAATTCGCTCGCCAATTCTATTTCAGATAAAATTCATTTACTTTTAAATGATTTGGTAGTATAATAAAAAAGACTATTTATTTGTATATTACGAATTATCTGTTATTAAAGCGGATTTTCATATTCTATTTTAAACAGAGGATTTTTTATATGAGACCTTTGACGGAAGAAAGAGAATTTATGCCGGTTATTCTCGGCGCGGATATTACAGCCTATTCCCTCGCGAGGACATTTCACGAAGCTTACAGAGTAAAATCTCTCGTCGTGTCGCAGAAACAGGCGAAGATAATTTCGGAAAGCAGAATAATTGAAAACAGGGTTGTTCCCGGAATGGACGATCCGGAAAAGCTTGTCGGCACGCTGATATCCATAGGACGGGAGTTCGGGGACAGAAAGAAGCTTATTCTTCTCGGCTGCGGCGATTTCTATGTAAGAAATTTCGTCGAAAACAAGGACAGGCTTAAAGACTACTATGTGATACCGTATATAGATTTGGATCTTTACAATCAAGTCGTACTGAAAGATAAATTTTACGAGACTTGCGATAAACTTGACATTCCGCATCCGAAAACATACGTCTACAACTGCGGTGAGGAAAACGATTTGAAATTCGATTTTGACTACCCCGTAATCGCAAAGACGGCGTCTTCCGCGCAGTATCATTACGCGGAATTTCCGGGCAAGAAAAAGGTCTTTAAATTCTACAATGAAAAAGATCTCAGACAGATGCTTTCTAATCTCGAAAAATCGTCTTATAATTACAAATTTTTAATTCAGGATATGATACCGGGCGACGATGAATACATGAGAGTTCTGACATGCTATTCCGACAGAAACGGCAAGGTTAAATTCGCGTCTCTCGGTCATTCTCTGCTTGAGGATCACACTCCGTCTGCCATAGGAAACCCGGTATGTATAGTAAACGAGACTAACGACAAAATAGTTGAGGACGCGACAAGATTTCTCGAATATGTAGGCTACACCGGATTTTCAAATTTTGACATAAAGTACGACAGAAGAGACGGCAGCTATAAATTCTTTGAGATAAACGTCCGTCTCGGCAGGTCGAATTACTACAATACGGCGGCTGGCTACAACGTTGCGAAATGGATGGTAGACGATTTAATCTATCATAAACAACTCGATTATGTAAAGGCCGACAGACAGGCTCTTTTCACTGTAGTGCCAAGAGGAATAATCAACCGCTATGTGAAAGATCCTGCAAACAGGGCGCTTGTTGACAAAATGTATAAAGAGCACAAGGTTTTCTATCCGCTTGATTATAAGCCGGATATGAGTCCGGTGAGATCGTTTTATGTATTCGCTTCACTTATGAATCAGTACAGAAAGTATTACCTTGCGGAAAAATCAGGCGACTGGAAAGCGGATTGATTTATGGACGAAAACAGAAAAATTCTCGGAATAATCGGAGGAATAGGACCTCTCGCGACAGTCTATTTTATGAATCTCGTAGTAAAAAAGACAAAAGCGGATAAAGACCAGGATCATATTCCGATGATAGTTTTAAATGATACTCTTATCCCCGACAGGACTGATTTTATCCTCGACGATAAAAAGCCCGACCCTGCCGTCAGGATGATAAGCGACGCGAAAAAACTCGAAGAAAACGGAGCCGATGTGATAGTGATGCCGTGCAACACCGCTCACTTTTTCTACGATGAAATATCAAAAGAAATATCGGTTCCCATGATAAATATCGTGGACGAGACCGTAAAATACGCGTCGGAAAATATACCCGGTATAAAAAAACTCGGAATACTTGCGACAATGGGCACTGTTTATTCGGGTTCTTACCGGAGATGCTGCGATAAATACGGGCTTGAATGTGTTGTTCCGTCCGAAGAGGATCAGAAAAATCTGATGACAATAATTTACGGACAGGTCAAAGCCGGCAAAAAGGCGGACACCAAGCTGTTAATGAAGATAATCGACAATCTTGAAAACGACGGATGCGACGCGGTCGTAATGGGCTGCACCGAGCTGAGTGTCGTAAACGAGGATATGAACTTAAACAGAAAAGATATAATAGATTCCATGGAGGTTCTCGCCGAAAAAAGCATACTTGCTTGCGGCGGGCGGCTGAATTAAAATAAATTTTATCGGAGAGAAAATAATATGTGCGGATTTGTAGGCTTTATCAACGATACTGCCGATATTGAAAAAAACAACGCCGAAGTAAAGGCGATGGCTGACAGAATAATCCACAGAGGTCCCGATATGGACGACATCTATGTGGACGAAAATGTATCATTAGGTTTCCGCCGGCTTTCAATTATAGATCTCGAGGGCGGTTCGCAGCCAATTTACAACGAGGACAGAACTTTGGTTCTTGTTTTCAACGGCGAAATTTACAACTATAAAGAAATCAGAAAAGAGCTTGTTGAAAAAGGCCACAAATTCTATACCGACACGGATTCAGAGGTTCTCGTCCACGGCTACGAGGAATACGGGGCTGATCTTCCGAAAAAACTCAGAGGAATGTTCGCTTTTGTCATCTGGGACAAGACTAAAAAGAAACTTTTCGGAGCGAGAGACATATTCGGAATCAAACCGTTTTTCTACTACATAAAAGACGGGAATTTTCTTTTCGCAAGCGAGATAAAGGCGTTCCTCTCAAATCCGAGATTCGACAAGGAGTTCAACGAGGACAGACTTCCCGAATATCTTTCGTTTGAGTATGTTCCTTCAAGGGAAACTTTGTTCAAACATGTCTACAAACTTGCGCCGGCGAGCTGTTTCACCTATGAAAACGGAAATTTCCGTGAGATGAAATACTACAACATGCGGTACCATGTAGACGAAAGCAAGACTCTCGATGAATGGCAGGATATAATTTCCGAAATATTCAGGGATTCGTGCGCCGTTCACTCTATTGCGGACGTCGAGGTAGGCGGATTTTTGTCATCGGGCGTTGACTCGTCCTACGCCGTAAAGGAAATGTCCCTTAGAAACGACGTAAAGACGTTTTCCGTTGGATACGAAGAGGAAAAATATTCCGAGCTCAAATACGCTCAGGATTTCGCAAAGACTATAGGAGTCGAAAATTACGCCAAGAAAATTTCCGCGGATGAATTTTTTGACGCCGCTCCGCTAGTCCAGTACCATATGGACGAGCCGCTTCCGAATCCTTCGGCAATATCGCTTTATTTCCTCGCAAAAATGGCGTCTGAACATGTAAAGGTAGTTTTGTCGGGTGAGGGCGCCGACGAGCTTTTCGGCGGCTATCACTATTACATGGATCCTCTGTATTTTGAAAAATATCAGACCGAAGTGCCGTATATACTCAGAAAAGGTCTTGCCGACGCCGTTAAGCCTCTTCCTTCTTTCCACGGAAAGAGGTTCTTGACGAGAGGCGCCATGCCGCTTGAGGAATATTATATCAGAAACAATTACAATTTTACTTTTGGCGAAAGAAAGCTTGTGATGAAATTCGGATGCGGCGCTCCCGACCCGGCTGTATTTACGGCTCCTTATTTCGGCGAATGCAAAGGGCTTGACGATGTAACGAGAATGCAGTATGTCGATATGCAGACGTGGCTCTGCCAGGATATTCTTGTAAAAGCCGACAGGATGTCAATGGCAAATTCACTTGAACTCAGAGTTCCGTTCCTCGACAGGGAAATGCTGAACGTCGCTCTTTCTATCCCTGCCAAATACAGAGTATCAAAGACAAAAGCGAAAATAGCGCTGAGAGGTGCGGCGCTTAAACAAGTTCCCGAAAAAGTGGCGTCAATGCCGAAAACGGGTTTTTTGACTCCGTTAAACGACTGGCTGAAAAGAGATAAATTCTACGGCGAGGTCAAAGATGAATTTAATTCCTCCGAAGCAGACGAATTTTTCAATATTGAATATATCAATAAGCTTCTTGACGACCACAGAGAGGGAAAAGCGAAAAATATGAAGAGGATTTGGTCGGTCTACTCATTCCTCCTCTGGTACAGAAGATATTTTATTGAGGAAAAATGATTAACAGCGAAAGTAATTTAAAAGATTTCATACCGAAAGTAAGGTTTGCGGTCTTTTCCGATGTCCATACGAGAAAAAACGCCGATTGCGTTCAGCTCGAAAGGCTTAAAACAGGACTTGAGGACGCATATTATTTCGCCCGCTCAAACAAAAAATACAAAAAGCTTGACGCTTTGTTTTTTGACGGCGATTTTGTCGACTCGGGAGCGGAAGAAGAATTTGAAAATTTCACGGAAGTAATAAAAAATCACGTTGACAAAAACGAGACTTCTGTCGTATGCAATATGGCGTCCCACGAATACGGCGCCGAAGGCAAGGAAAAAGCGGAGGAAAAACTCAGAAGATATTTAAAGCAGGAACCGAACAGGCATCTCAAAATTAACGGATTTCACTTTATTTCTGTTTCCTGCGAAAATCACTGCAGGTTTTCGGACGTTCAATTTGATTTTGCCAGGAAATATTTAGATGAGGCGTTTGAGGAAAATCCGAAAAAACCGATATTTTTCTTTCAGCATCCGCATATAACGGGGACTGTGTACGGCTCCGTATTATGGGGTGACGAAGATTTTTATCCGATACTTATGAATTATCCGCAGGTTGTGGATTTTTCCGGTCATTCCCACGCGCCGATAAACGACCCGAGGTCAATTTATCAAAAATATTTCACTCTCCACGGAACGGGGACGCTTTCTCATTTGGCGCAGGACGAGTTTGACAAGGAAGGAGGAATACATCCGTCGGACAACAAGACTGCCGCCCAGTTTTTAATTGTCGAGGCTGACGAAAACGGAAAAACGGTCATATACCCGTACGACATTATCACCCGCAAGGTTTTTGACTGCGGTCCGAGAGTAATCGAAAGACCTTGGGACATTTCTTCTTATATATATACTGATGAAAGGTATAAAAATCCGGAGACGCCGTATTTTGACGACGGCGAAAAAATAAATGTCGAAAAAACTGAAAACGGAATAAAAGTTTCGTTTAAGCAGGCAAAATCCAAGTCGGAGAGAATAAATTTTTACATAGTTACAGTAAAAAGAGCCGAAGATAACGCGGTAGTCAGAAGAATTTCATTTTGGTCAGACTATTATTTAAACGATATGCCCGAAACGGTTGAAAAAGATATAACGCTCGGAAAAAACATAAAAGGCAAATTGATTGTAGAGGCCGAGGCGGAGGGCTTCTGGCACAATGTTTCGTCTGACAAATTATCCGCCGAAACAGAAATATAAAATAATAAAATTTAATGTATAGGAGATTAAATTCATGGACAACACTTTCACACCTGCCGTGAGATTCGCGGTATTGAGCGACATTCACATAAAGGACGACCCGGAATGCAGAGAAATGAAAAGGCTCGACGAGGGTTTGAGATACGCGTACAGATACGCCCGTTCGTCGAAAACATACAATAAGCTTGACGCCGCATTTTTCGTAGGCGATTTTACTGACTCCGGACATGATAAGGAGTTTGAGAACATCGCATCGGTTCTCAATCGCTCCATAAATTTTGACGAGACAAAGCTTTATCTGTCTCTCGCCAGCCACGACAGGCACAGCGATGATGACGGCAGCGAGGAAAATTCCGACAATTACTTAATGAAATATTTCGGTGTTGAGCCGGATATCCACACGGTAATAAACGGCTTTCATTTTATATCGGTTTCATGCGACAACCATTGCCGTTTTTCCGACGACAGGAAAGTTTTCGCCGAAAAAGCTTTAAAAGAATCGAGAGACGACGATCCGAAAAAACCGATATTTTTCTTTCAGCATCCTCATATAAACGGAACCGTATACGGTTCGGTGCTTTGGGGAGACGATGATTTATACCCTATACTTGAAAATTATCCTCAGGTAGTCGATTTTTCAGGTCATTCTCATGCTCCGATAAACGACCCGAGGTCAATTCATCAAAAACATTTTACAAGCCATGGAACAGGTTCTCTTTCGTATTTCGAGCTTGACGAGTTTGATAAATACTACGGAACAATTCCGCCCGACAGAGAAAAGTGCGCTCAGTTTCTTATTGTCGAGGCCGATAAAAACGGAAAAACCGTAATAAAGCCCTTTGATATTTTGACGCAGAATTTCTTTACCTGCGGTGACAGAGTTATAGAAACTCCGTGGGATCCCGATTCGTTTACATATACCGACGAAAGGTATCACAATCCGGAAAGACCTCATTTCAAAGAAAATACCGCGATAAATATCAAACGTTCCGGCGGAAAAATAACGATAGAATTTGAACAGGCCGTTTCCGAGACCGAGAGAGTAAACAGCTACACTATGACGGTAAGAAGAAAATCCGATTCGGTTATTGTCAAGCGCATTTCGTTCTGGTCGGGCTACTACCTTTACAACATGCCGCCGCTTGCCTCAGCCGAAATAGAGCTTGAACAGGGCGAGTACAATGTTGAAATCGAAGCGGAGGGATTCTGGCACAATAAGTCAGACAACAGACTGCGTTTTACTCTTAACGTTTGATAAAATCCATACATGTCAGAAAAATTTGAGGATCCGAATACGATTCTCAATCCTAAAATCGCAAGTTTTTGGCTTCTGCCGCATTAAACGGGAGCCGAGCGGATATTCCGCCCTAATTACATAAAGGAAAGAAGTGAAAAGAATGGATGGTAATTTGTCGCCTGAGTTTAAATCAATGATTTCGCAGGAACTGAAAGACAACAACTATATAAATAAAGTCGATTTCGTCAAATACGGAGTTAAAAGAGGACTCAGAAACGCCGACGGAACAGGCGTTATGGCCGGTCTTACAAAAATATGCTCTGTCGAAGGCTACTACATGGACGACGGCGAGAAGATACCGAAGAAAGGTCATCTCTATTACAGAGGCGTCGATTTAGACGACATAGTGGACGCCTGCGTAAAAGAAAACAGATTTGGATTCGAGGAGGTCGCTTGGCTCCTTCTTTTCGGTCACCTGCCCACGAAAAAACAGCTTGAATATTTTGAAAAATATCTTTCCGACCATAGGGAACTGCCCGAAAACTTCACAGAGGATATGATAATGAAAGCTCCGTCGCCGGACATAATGAACAAGCTCGCGAGGGGCGTTCTTTCGCTTTACTCCTACGACGACAATCCCGACGATACGTCACTTGAAAACGTGCTTCAGCAGTCGCTTAATCTTATCGCGCAGACGCCGACTATGATAGCTTACGATTATCAGGTCAAAAGAAGACATTATTATCATAAGAGCATGTATATACATCCGCCCGTCCCCGGTCAGACTACGGCTCAGGTTCTTTTATATTCGCTCAGATCGGACAAACAGTTCACCGATGAAGAGGCTAAACTTCTTGACAGATGTCTTATGATACATGCGGAGCACGGCGGCGGAAACAACTCGACTTTCGCTACAAGGGTTCTTTCTTCGTCCGGCACCGATACATATTCGGCGATAGCGGCAGGCATTGGCTCCCTGAAAGGCCCAAGACACGGCGGCGCCAACAAAAAAGTGTCGCAGATGGTAGATTTCTTCATGGAGAACGTAGACGACGTCACTGATGAGAATCAGGTAGCCGATTACCTCAGAAAGATATTGAGGAAAGAGGCCGGCGACGGTTCCGGACTTATATACGGAATGGGTCACGCGGTATATACTTTGTCTGATCCGAGAGCCGTGATTTTAAAGCGTGAAGCCGAAAAATTCTGCAAAGGAAAGGATTTTGAAAAAGAGTTCAGACTTCTCAGCAATATCGAAAAAATGACACCCATTGTGTTCAAAGAAGAGACTAAAAGCGACAAATGTATGTGCGCGAATGTGGATCTCTATTCGGGATTTGTATATAAGATGCTTGACATACCGGCCGATCTTTACACTCCGCTTTTTGCCACGGCGAGAATGGTAGGCTGGACTGCTCACAGAATAGAGGAGCTTTATACCGGCGGCAGAATTATAAGACCTGCTTATAAATCCATTGAAAAAAGGGTCGATTACGTTCCGCTTGATGAAAGAAAAAGAAATCAGGAATAAATCAAAGATATTTTTTCGGGTACAGATTTTTTTACCGGCATCTGCCGAAATCAATTTTGAAGCACGCCCGAATATATGTTTTATAAAGTTATTTAAAAATTGCGAATAGTGAAATTATTCCGACAGGCGACATTACCGCGCCCGCCGATATAAAGGAGATAAATTTTATGTCTGCTAAAGGTACAAAAAAAGGCGTCGGCCTTAATCTGATTTTTCTGATTTTCTGCGTAGGGCTTGTTATAGCGTGCCCCGTCAGAATGTATATTCAGATTAAAAATATAGATCCGTCGACAGGATTTTATATAAATTCAAATTATCCGCTTGTGGAGTTATTGAGTGTGGTTCTGATCGCCGCGTCTTTATTTATCCTTATTTTTTCATATTGTTCGAGCGATATTTTCTCCGCCGTCGAATTGAAAGGCAGACAGATACCGCTTTCCGTCCTTTCTCTTTTCGCTTCGATAACTTTGGTCTACGATTCCATAATCGAGCTTACCGGCAGAGACCAGAGAATGGCAGCCCTCGTTCAGAGCGAAAGATCGGTTGAAACTGTCGAAAAGCTTCAGGGCGTTTTTTCGTTCCTCGCCGCATGCTGGTTTATCATTCTTTTTATCGGCTTTCTTTTCGGGTCAAATTTCTTTAAAAAGATAAAAATTTTCTCGCTTTTCCCTCCGTGCTGGGTGATTTTATCAATGCTCGGCAAGCTTTTGATAGCTATTAATTACCGCAAGGTTTCGGATATGGCTCTTGAACTTATCGCAATGATATTTATGCTTTTATTCCTCCTGTCATCTGCCAGACAGTTCACCGACACAAACAGGGAAGGAAATTTCTGGCTTTCGGTCGGCTCCGGAATTGTAGCGTCGCTTCTGATTTTCACATATGACATACCGAGGATAAGCCTTTCGTTAATGGGAAAAACAAATCTGCTCGTTCAGGGTTTTCCAATAAGATATTCACACTTGGCTATTGCTTTCTTCGCGATAGGATTTATAATTACGGCTCTGAGAAAAGGCAGCGAGGCAGACCCGGATAAAATTGAAAAGCCGGCTGTTCCCGTAAAAATAGAAAAAGCCGAAACTGCGGAAGAGACGAAAACCGAACAGAAGCAGTCCGCTCCGGTTTCGGACGAAAACGGAAACTTCTCTGTTTCCGCCAACAAGAATAAACCGGAAAACAAGAATTGATATTGTCTCAAATTAAATTTATTTTCTGTCGTGGTTTGTATGATATTCTGAATTAATAAAACATTCTCTGCCGGCAGAAAATAAAAGGAAATCAATTTTCAGCCGTTTATTTAATAAAAATATGTTTTTTTCGTCAGTTCTGCTTACGCTCAAGCAGGTAGTGATTTTATATATCATGGCGGCTGTGGGATTTGCCGCCGACAAAACAGGAATATACAAAGCCGAGGTATCAAAAGCCACAAACGACCTGATGTTCTATGTAGTCACTCCCTCGGTAATCGTCAATTCGTTTTTCTCGGCGGAATTTTCCTCAGAGTCTGGCAAAAATTTTCTGACGGCCGTAATCTTTTCCGTTTTTTCCCATATAATCGGGATGGCGTTAAGCGCTCCTTTTTTCAATAAAAAAGATACAGACTCGGTCGTACATAAATTCGCTGTCGTCTACGCCAATGTCGGGTATATGGCTATTCCGCTGACGCAGGCGATATTGGGCGATGAAGGCGTTTTTTATGCTTCGGCGGCTGTCGCCGTTCTCAACATTATATGCTTTACGCACGGAATTTTCCTTATGAACAAGGGCGTGAAGGCGGAAAGAAACATAAAAACGCTTGTTTTGAATCCGGGTCTTATAGCGGTAGTCATAGGTCTCCCGTTTTTTCTGACAGGTATAAAACTGCCGGAGATAATAACAGAGCCGGTCAGATATTTAAGCCTTTTGAACACGCCTCTTGCGATGATAATGCTCGGCACTTATATTGCAAGGACAAATCTCAGGAAAATTTTTACGGGAAAAAACAGGTATCTTGTAGTTTTTCTCAGAAATATATGTGTGCCGGCTGTTGTTTTCCTTATATTAAAGGCGTTTGGAATATCCGGCAAAGTTGCGATGTGCATAATGATTTCGGCGTCCGCTCCGAGTGCAAACAACACTGTTCTTTTCTCCGTGAAATATGGCAAGAACGAATCGGAGGCAAGCCGGACCGTCGCTTTATCTTCGGTTTTTGCGATAATCACAATGCCGTTTCTTATTTCTCTCGCGGCGGTTTAATGAGAAAAATATTTAAATCTTATTACGGTTTTCAATTTACAAATAAAAATTATGAATTTCGGAAATATAAAAATATCCGAAGCGACGGAAAAAAATATTTCCGCGCTTGTAGACGAGGGAAGGCTTTCGCACGCCGTTTTGCTCACAGGCTCTGCCGCGTCCGACAGAAAAAAGGCCGCTTTGGCGATAGCGTCTGCGCTATACTGCACAGGCGGAGGAAAAAATAAGCCGTGCGGAAAATGTTCGAAATGCGTGCGCATAAAAAAAGAAGAATTTCCTGACGTCACCTTGATTTCTAAGGACAAGGACAGGACAAATATACCTATCGATGTAATTAAGCAGATGAAAAGAAACGCTTATTTGCTGCCCAACGAGTCGGATTTTCAGACTTTTATCATAACGGACGCCGAGTCTCTTCGTCCTGACGCGCAGAACTCTCTTCTCAAAATTTTAGAAGAGCCTCCGGAGACCGCGAGATTTATTCTTTGTGCAAAAGACAAATCGTCAATTCTCGAGACGATACTTTCGAGAGTTGAACAATTTTCCCTGACGGAAGATTCGGATATCGCCGCAGGAGGAAAAATCGGGAAAAAAGCGGAGACCGCAGCCGATTCGTTCCTGGACAGCCTTGTCAAAGGCGACGAATATTCGGCTATGATTTCTCTTGCCCCGCTGATAAAAGACAGGAATAATTTCATGGATATGGCCGAAAAGTGTATTTTGGTTTTCAGGGACGCGATTTTTATCGGCAGAACGGAGACAATGCTTTCAGGCTCCGAAAACCGCGCGAAAGAACTTAGAAAAAAATTCAGCGACAAAAAACTTATAAAAATGACAGAGCTTTTTGACAAATCATCATCCGACGCTATCAGAAATATTTCCATGACGTCGGTTATAAATAATTTGATATCAGAGTGTTTTACATTATAATAAAGGAGACAAAAGATGGCAGAAGTCATCGGAGTAAGATTTAAGGACGGCGGAAAAACTTATTTTTTCGGTCCTAATGGAATAAAATTCAATTCTGGCGACAGCGTTATTGTGGAAACAGCAAGGGGAATAGAGTGCGGAAAAGTAGACTGCGCCAATAAAGAAGTTTCGGAAGACGAAATCGTAAAACCTCTTAAAGACGTAATAAGAAAAGCTACGCCGAACGATTTGAAGCTGGACGAAGCGAACAGAAAGCTTGAGGAGACGGCGGCTGGCGTTTTTGAAAATTTAGTCGGAAAACACGACCTTAATATGAAGCTCGCCGGGGTTGAATACACATTTGACAGAAAAAAGATTATTTTCTATTTCACCGCTCCGTCAAGGGTGGATTTCAGATCTCTCGTAAAAGACCTCGCTTCATTTTTCAAGACGAGGATTGAACTTAGGCAGATAGGCGTAAGAGACGAGGCGAGAATGATGGGCGGCGTAGGAATATGCGGAAGACCTTTCTGTTGCAAGCAGTTTTTGACTGATTTTCAGCCGGTAACTTTAAAAATGGCTAAAGAACAGGGCATGAGTCTTAATACGTCTAAAATCTCCGGAGCTTGCGGAAGGCTTATGTGCTGTATAAAATTTGAGTCGGAGGGATATGAATATCTTCTGAAAAAATATCCCAAAACAGGCGCGTACGTAAACACTCCGGACGGCAAAGGCGTCGTAACCGAAGTAAATCTTATGTCCGGAAAAATAAAAGTCCGCCTTGATAAGGCGCAGGAGGCGGCGCCGAGAACTTTTGAGCTTAAAGATTTAGATATCATTAAAGACGCGAGTATTACGCTTTCAAAAGAAGAACTTGCCGAAGCGGGAGACGTTGAGGATTGAAAAACATACAAGGGAAAGGGTAAAAAGAACGTCTGCTAAAAAAGATTTCGCAAAACATATTGACGGAAAAACGTAAAAAGAAAGGAATTAAAAAATATGATTAACGGAAAACCTCCGAGAGGTTCGGGACTTTTCCCCGACCATATAATGATCTCGATAAATTCTGACGCGAGATACAATATGACCGTCACATGGAGAACCGACAAATCCGTAGAGACGGGTTTTGTGCTGTCAAGGAAAGACGGTGAAACCGAAAGTAAAAGAACGGATTCCGATAATTCGTTCTTTAAATCCGATATTGACGAGTCTTATATTCACTGGGCGCATATTAAAAATCTTGAACCGGGAACAAAATATTATTACACTTGCGGCGACGAAACGCACCGCTCCGATGAATTTTATTTCACCACAGAACCGGAAAACTGCGAAAAATTTAAATTCCTCGCAATTTCGGATCAGCAGAAAGGCGAGCCTCACGACGCGCCGGATTATTCTATTTTCAACTCCTTTATGCTCGATGTTCTGAAAAAAAATCCCGACATAGCTTTTATTCTCTCTGCCGGAGACAATACCGACTGCGGTCAGCATGAAGTTCAGTGGAACGGAATGTTTGCTACCGGCGCGAAAGGGTTTGCCGAATATAAACCGTACATGATGGCGGAGGGAAACCACGACACGAGAGGATTTAAGGATTACGACAAAGGAATCGGAAGATATTATTCCGAGCCTGCGGAATTTTTCTGCAATCAGCTCAGAGGCAGCTACAATTACGACGGTCCCGATTCATGCAAGACAGAAAATTATACATTCGATTACGGCAACGTCCATTTCAACGTGTTCGGAGTAAATTTTCCGGAAGACGTAAACGAATGGCTTAAAAAAGATATACCGTCTTCGGACAAAACCTGGAAAGTGGGAGTATATCATTTTCCTATCGCCTACTCCGGTTCAGACTGCCAAAATAATGACGGATTTCCCATTATGAAAGACGGAACCGAGCTTGAGGATATTATTTTTTCGGGTCACGAGCACAGCTTTGCGAGATCTTTCCCTTACAGGGATTATCAGCTTTTTGACAGACCGTCGGAAGGAACGGTAAATTACGTTCTCGGCGATACAGGCGATAATCCTCCCGGAACGCTTTCATTGGAGAAAGTCTGGCACTGTTCTTGGTATCCAAACGAAGAGAAGGGAAAATTAATGGCCTGTTTAGTGGAGGTAGACCGCAAAAAAATGACTCTTACCTCATTCCTTTCTGACGGAACAATAGTTGACAAATGCGTTATTGACAAGGAAAAAGATGAGATAATTCCCAACAGGGCGGCTCCGATATTCAATAAAAACAAGACGAGGTACATGTATAAGGGCGCGGACATAGGACTTGCGTCGATGGATGTTTACGCCGAGAAAAAAGACAACGTTTGGTATCTTCCTTTTGCTGTGCTTGCTCAGACAATAGGCGGCAAAGTTATTAAAGAAAAAGGAAAAGTCACTGTCGACGTAAATAATCACGTCGGAGTATTCACCGAAAACAGCGCATCGGCTCTTGCGGACGGCAAAGAAAAAGAACTTGAAGGCAAGGTTTACAGAGGAAGCAAAGGGCAGCTGTATATTCCTGCGTCCGCATGTTCGATTTTCGGTATGACTTATACTTACGCCGAGAGAAACAATTTCCTGAGTTTTGAGCATCCTGACGAGATAAAGCCCATTACCGTCCAGCCTTAAAACGAAGGCTTTAGTTGAAGGATTTTTTACTCCGAAAAAATCTTATGCAAATTTCGGCGTATGACAATCAAAATCTCCAAAAAAACAGAGAAAAAATATTGTTTCTTTGGTTATCGGTGATATTGACATTTTTTTAACAAAGTCATATATTATTGCTGTAAGTTGTCGCTTACTCAATAATCAATAATAAGGAGACAAAAAATGGAAGTTACTAAAAATACAGTTATCGGCGATATGCTGAATTACGATATGGGACTTGCTTATGTCCTCATGCAGTGCGGCATGCATTGCGTAGGATGCCCCGCTTCAATCGGAGAAACTCTCGAAGAGGCGTGCGCGGTTCATGGACTTGACCCTGACGTTGTAGTAAAGCAGGTAAACGATTATATTTCTCAGAATCCCGTGTCCGAAAAAGCTTGAACCGAATAAAATTCAAAACCGGCAGACGCTCTAAAAAGCGTCTGCTTTTTTGTCCGCATTTTTATTTGACCGATTAAAAAAGAACACGTCCTTTGGTTTGTTATAAAATAATTTCTTTACAAATCACGGCTTTTGTTTTATACTTTAACCTATCACAGCAAGAAGTCTCCCACCTCTAAGGTGGAGGGATGAATTGTGTCTCACCCACACTTTACAAAACTGCAAATATGTGGCATGATAAAATCAGTCGAATAAAGTGTAAAGGGCTGATTAGAAATGGAATTAGACAGTAATGCACATTCAGTATTTTTGTTGTACTATCATCTTGTACTTGTTGTAAAATATCGGCGTAAGGTGTTTGATGATAAAATTTCTGACAGAGCAAAGGAAATATTTGAGTACATAGCGCCTAATTACAACATCAGAAACGAAGGTATGCGAATAGTTTTTTCCTAATCATATCTTCTCTATAAAACCGTGGGACACACGGGGTTAGCTCGCTTATGCTGTAGTCAATGGACTGCTCGAACGAGAAGCCCTCGCCTCTATGCGCAGCATAGGCGGTGGGAGTATGTCACCAAACTCGATTAATATACTTATCTTTAGTTTTAATTTTTTAGGAGCTATTTATAAATGGATTATCAGAAATTGGCCGAACTGCTTTTTCCTGGTCAGTCGGACGATGTTGATTCGATAGAAAAAAAATATCCGCCGAGAAATCTTCCCGATTCGGCTAAAGTCACAAGATTCGCTCCGTCGCCGACAGGCTATCTTCATTTCGGAGGGCTTTTTTCTGCTTTTGCGGATATACTTACGGCAAAAGCGTCAGGCGGCGTTTCTTTTTTGAGAATTGAGGACACGGATAAAAAAAGAGAAATCGAAAACGGCGTAAAAGCTATTATCGACGGATTTAATCAATTCGGACTTGAATTTACCGAGGGAATAACGGGTGAAAATTCGGAGCGCGGCGACTACGGACCGTACAAACAGTCGCAACGCGTTGATATCTACCATACCGTAGCGAAAAAACTCGTCGAGGAAGGAAAAGCTTATCCGTGTTTCTGCACAGAAGAGGAATTAGCCGACATAAGGCAAAGACAGGAAGCGGAAGGCTCCGATACAAGAGGATATTTCGGAAAATGGGCAAAATGGAGAGACGCTGATTTAAGCGAAATAGAAAAAAAGCTTGAAGATGGCCGCAAATGGGTTTTGAGATTCAGATCCGAGGGAAATCCCGATAAGAAAATAGTTTTCCGGGACGTCATCAGAGGAAATATTGAAATGCCCGAAAATATTATAGACGAAGTTCTTTTGAAATCGGACGGCGTGCCTACTTACCATTTCGCTCACGTATGCGACGACCATTTTATGAGAACAACTCACGTAATAAGAGGCGAGGAATGGATTTCATCCGTTCCGAAGCATATTCAGATGTTCAAGGCATGCGGCTTCAAAGTCCCGAAATACGCTCACACTCCTCAGGTTATGAAAATTGACGAACAGGACGGAACAAAGAGAAAGCTTTCAAAGAGAAAAGATCCCGAGGCGGCAGTTTCGTGGTTTGCCGACGTGGGATATCCGGCGGAGGCTGTTCTTGAATATCTTCTGACTTTGTTAAATTCAAATTTTGAGGATTGGCGCAGAGCCAATAAGGACGCCGATATCTATACTTTCCCGTTCGACCTTAAAAAGCTTTCAGTTTCCGGATGCCTTTTCGACACAGATAAATTAAACGATATTTCAAAGACGGTAATTTCCAAAATGAAGGCAGGCGAGGTATACGATCTCGCGCTTAAATGGGCAGAGAAAAACGACGCCGAATTATATAAGCTTTTCTCTGAAAATCCGGAAAAGGCGAAGGATATTCTCAATATAGACAGAGAAAACAAAAAGCCGAGAAAAGATATAGCGAAATGGTCGGACATAAAAAATTACGTGTCATATTTTTACACGGAGCTTTATAAGCCCGATTATGCTTTTCCGGAAAACATAGACAGTAAAGACGAGTCGGAGATAATTAATGAATATATAAAAATATATTCTCGGGACGATGACAAGGACGCGTGGTTTGAAAAAATAAAGAGTCTGTGCGAGCCGTTGGGCTTTTGCCCGAACGTCAAGGAGTATAAAAAATCTCCCGAAAATTACAAAGGCCACATAGGCGACGTGTCTTCGGTAATAAGAGTCGCCGTAACGTCCAGGACAAATACTCCCGACCTTTATTACATAATGAAGATTCTCGGATACGATGAAGTGATTTCGAGACTTAAAGATTCTGCGGCGAAACTGAATTGAAAAAATACAAAAATATATCAGGGGAAATAGAATTAATATGGAAGAAGAAAGGAAACAATCCAACTTTATACACGACATAATTGACAAGGAGCTTGCCGAGGGAATAAATACGAGAGTGCAGACTCGTTTCCCTCCGGAGCCAAACGGCTACCTGCACATAGGTCACGCCAAATCTATTTGTCTGAATTTCTCCACGGCGGAGAAATATCACGGCACATGCAACGTTCGTTTTGACGACTCGAACCCCGAAAAGGAGGACAACGAGTACGTAAACGCAATATTGGAGGATATAAAGTGGCTCGGGTATAAATGGGATCATGTCTATTACGCTTCCGATTACTTTGACTTTGTCTATGAATGTGCTGTTAAGCTTATAAAAAAAGGCAAAGCGTACGTCGACGATTCAACGGCCGACGAAATTAGACAGATGAGAGGGACTCTGACAGAACCTGGCGTAAACAGTCCGTACAGAGACAGAACGGTTGAAGAAAATCTAAGCCTGTTCGAGAGAATGAAAAACGGAGAATTTGCCGAGGGTTCCCATGTCCTCAGAGCTAAAATCGACATGTCGTCGCCCAATATAGTTATGAGGGATCCCGTAATCTACAGAATAAAATACGTAACTCATCAGAGGACAGGCGACAAATGGTGCATTTACCCGATGTACGATTTCGTTCATCCGCTGTCAGACGCGAAGGAAAAAGTTACTTATTCTCTATGCACGCTCGAATTTGAGAATAACAGAGAGGTGTACAACTGGTTTATAAATGAAATAGGCTTTGACGAGCCTCCGAGGCAGATTGAGTTCGCGAGACTTAATTTAAATTACTGCGTCACATCAAAAAGACGTTCGCTTAAACTCGTGAACGAAGGATATGTAGACGGGTGGGACGACCCGAGAATGTCGACTATCTGCGGAATGAGAAGAAGAGGATATCCCGCCAAGGCTATAAGAGATTTCGTCGAGAAAGTCGGAATTTCAAAGGCAAACTCCGTAGTGGATTACGGTCTTCTTGAATCGTGCGTAAGAGACTGCCTTAATGACTCGGCTCCGAGAGCGATGGCTGTTCTTGACCCGCTCAAACTCGTTGTTGATAATTTTCCTGAAGGAAAATATGATGAATTTACCGTCGAAAATCACCCCGATCATCCGGAACTCGGCAGCAGAACAGTCCGTTTCGGCAGAAATCTGTTCATCGAGAGAAGTGATTTCGAGGTAAATCCGCCTAAAAAATATTTCCGTCTTTTCCCCGGAAACGAGGTCAGAATGAAAGGCGCTTATTTTGTAAAATGCGTCTCATACGATACGGACGAAAACGGAAAAGTGACTGCCGTTCACTGCACATACGATCCCGAAACCAGAGGAGGGGAATCCCCCGACGGCAGGAAAGTGAAGGGAACAATTCATTTTGTAAACGCCGACGACTGTTTTGCCGCCGAGGTAAGACTTTACGACAGACTTTTCAATGTTGAAAATCCGACTGACGAGTCAAAAGGCGATTTTACTCAAAACGTAAACCCCGATTCTCTTAAAGTGGTCACCGCCCTTATCGAAAACGGAATAAAGGATGCGAAACCGGGCGACGTGTTCCAGTTTATGAGACAGGGATATTTCTGCTTTGATAAAAATTCCACTTGCGAAAAACCGATTATCAACAGAACTGTTGAGCTTAAATCAAAGTGGAAGGCAAAATAAATCTCAACCTCTCTGAGGAGTAAAAAATATGAGTTCGGCGAAAAAAGAACGTGAAATTCAAAAAAAGAAAACGCTGAAAGGAATTTCTTATCTTTACAAGGGATTGAATTCCGTTATTTTGATTTTGCTTGTTCCGGTTATAATGTACCTGCCTATGTTCAGATTTATCTGCACCGTTGAATCCGCGTCGGCAGGTATCAACGCTCTGACGTCTATTCTCGGTCAGACTATAGATATAAAAAGCATTATCAAACAGTTTACCGGCATTGACGTGGATAAAATACCAGAGTTCTGGTCATTCTCTGATGTAAAGCAAAATTTTTCGGGCGATAACGCGAAAATAAAAATTGACGATATCAATTTTTCGTCGTTCCCGTCCGGGCTTACAAGCCCCGTGAAAACCGCGTTTGTTTTTCTTATAATATCGCTGTCGTTCGCTGTTCTTGCTTTAATTACCGGCATAGCAGTCAAAAAGAAATGGATTCCGGCTGTTTCGTCCTGTATCGGTCTCGTATGTTTTTTGTGCTACGGCAGATACGCGACAAGCGCCATGGAACTTCTCAGGACGGGAAAGGTTTCCGCAGCGAACCTCCTTACAAAAATAAACTCGCTTTCGTCATATTCAAACTATCTTAAATATATCAAAATCAATATAAGGATTTTTGAACTTAGTTCAGCCTATACCGTCGGCATAATTATATTTGTCGCTTCTGCTGCCGTTTCTCTTGTATTTTGGCTGATTGAAAAAGCGTACGAAAGCTGAAAACCTATTAAACAGAAAAATTATCTTGTCAGATTGGAATATATCGTCATGGTCAGGCGGAAATGTGACGTCTTTTTCGCCGGTTATTTGAATTAATTTGTAAAATTTGACTTGCATTTGATATATTCTTATATTATAATAATTAAAGTAGTATGAGGAGGATTGTCTCGATGAAAAAATCTCTCACAAAAATATTGGCGTTAATCCTTACCGTCGTGATGGTTTTATCGTGTGCGGTACCGGTTTTCGCGGAATCAAAAGCCAAGACAGCCGTCATAGTTGTCAACGGCATAAATAACAACCCGATTATCAATAATCCTAATTCGTCCTCCGCGGAGGTAGTTTGGCCGCCTGATGACAACTCTATTTCGGATTTTGAAAAGGGTATTTACGGTCTTATGCCTAAATTCAAGGAATATACGGCTGCCACAGTCGCTATGGCGTCAGGCAAGTACAACGAGGTACTTAACTACATCGTCGGTTCCGATATATTCACGAAAATGCAGTTTATAATGATGAATCCGGACGGAACGTCAAAGAGCTATTCTCTCGGCGCAAATACTTATGATCATCCTGTTTCATATTATATGACCGATGAACTCTTCTCCGGAACGATTCTTGGCGGAATAGGAGAGACTGTCGCCGCGAAATACGGCGAGGATTCAACATACGTATTCACATACGACTGGAGACTTGACCCGACTGCGGTTGCTGACGATTTCGCCGTTTATATCGACGATGTAAAGAAATCAGCCGGCGTTGACAAGGTGAAAATCATATCCGAGGGATACGGCTCGACAATAGCCTGCACATATCTCGCGACTCATCTCGATGAGGCGAAGGACAATGTGTCTAATTTCGTCACCGTAAACTCCGCATTCGAGGGAACATCTCTCATAGGCGATATATTCACCGGCAGACTTATGTCTCAGTCAACAAACGTAATAAATCAGGCTTTCCCGTCCGCTTACATCCGCTACACAAACGATATATCGGACAATCCGATTACATGGTTTGCGACATGGCTTGTAAATTATATTCTCAACAGAGAGTATGAAATTCAGTCTTTGTGCATGGATATATGCGTTATGATGGCGAATATCAAAAAGCCGCTTTACGATAAATATCTCAGACAGATGCTTAAATCAAATCTCGGACTTTGGGCGCTCGTTCCTTACGATTATTATGACGACGCTCTCGAGTTTATGGAGATGAACGAGACTGACGCCGATTCCGAAGACAATCCCACATATAACGAGAAGATTCTGAATAAGATAGATAATTTCAAACAGCTCCAGGCAACCGCCAATAAATGGCTTCCCGAAGCTCAGAAAGCGGGAATAGCGGTTGAAATCGTTTCATCATGGAATATTCAGCTCTATCCTCTCGGCGACAACAGTTCATCGGAGGACGAGGTATTCGGACTTTCCGCTCAGTCTGACGGAGTTATCGACACATATTTCTCTTCGTTCGGAGGATTTACAATTCCGCTTAACGACGTAGGCGCGGGAGTCGAGAATACTCAGAGAAATAAAGAGGGCAACTGCGCGAACCACAACCATTTGAGTGCCGAGTACGATTATCTTGATCCAGACCACAGGTTCGGCGGCATAGCGCACTATGTTGACGCTTCTACATGTATCCTGCCGGAGAACACATGGTTCCTCAGAAATATGAAACATTCGACGTTTGACGCTAAGTCAAACACCGCCGATTTCATTCAATACCTTCTCGACGCCAGTACCGATACTACGGTTTGGACTCAGGCTAAATATCAGCAGTTCTTAAACTACAACAGGTATGTAAAGCCCGGTTCTCTTACATTCTATTCATACTACGATGAAAACGCTTACCTTCTTTTGGGCGATGTAAATCTTGACGGCAAAGTAAACGCTATTGACGCGAGACTTGCGCTCAGAATGTCGGCAAAGCTTGAGGAGATGCCGAAGTCCGGCTCCATACAGTTCAAAAACGCCGATGTAAACGGCAACGGAGTTATCACCGCTGCGGATGCGAGAATTATTCTTAGAGTATCGGCAGGACTTGCCTCGTTCTCGGAATATCGCAACACGTCGGACGTAACTCAGGCGACGGAGACAACTACGGCGGCAGCTGCAACAAAAAAGTCAACTGAAAGTAAGACTAAAAAAGCCGAGGAGAGTACGACGAAGAAATCTCTTCAGGGCGCAATCACGGACATCTGGTCTAAAATATTCAAATAAACATACGGCCGCTCGGACATTTCCGGGCGGTTTATTTTGTTCAAGGTGAAATAAAATGTAAAAATTTAGACAGAATATTTTTTAATTATGTATTGATTGACAAAAATTTCTCTTTATTTTTTCTTTAACATGTCATATAATATAATCAAATAATATATATTGCATAATAATAGAGGAGGTTTCAAAGATGAAAACAGCAAAGAAGGTTTTATCGGTAATTTTAGCTCTTTTAATCGCGTCTGTTTCCTGCATTCTCGTTTTCGCAGCGTCAAGTGAAGATATAGCGTCTCAGGCAACTTATACGCCTACCGTAATGGAAAATGGTCAGACTACGCTTTATATCTCTATTCCCGTGCAGGGCAATTCGGATCTTTCCAAACTCGATACTCTTGTAGAGGTGTCAAAAATTCTTTTTGAACAGGAAAAAGAGAAATCGGAAAACGGATGGGTTAATATGAGCCTTCAACATATCGTCGGCGAGCTTTTCCTGCATGTTGCCGTGTACAATATGCTTAAAAACGTTGCCAAGTCGGAGTCAAACCCGCTTCATTCATATCTTGTGGACGCTTCGATTGCCGATTTGAATTACGATGAAAAGAGAGTTTCCGATTCCACATTGTCCGCAGTCGGCGGTCTCATTCTCGGAATATATCAGATTTCAAAAGCTCTGTAATAATTTCCGCGATGAAAAATCAAAAAATTTTTCCCGAATGGCTTCCGGTCTTTCGGGAAATTTTTTTTCGGCGTTTTATATTTATTTTTAATTAGTGAATAATGATTGAATGATATCAAAATACTAATATGAATAACAGGCGAAATATTTTAAGTCGTTATCTGCAATATAAATTTTAGCTAATGAAATTTATTATATATTTTCAAAGATATTTGTATCTGTTTTCTTTATCAATAAAAATAATTTTCATAATTTAAGACTTGTTAAAATAATAACAATATAATACATAAAAAATATTATTATATTTGTAGGTGATAAAAATGCTCCAGATTAAAGACATAAAGAAAAGTTATGTGACTGGTGACATTGTTCAGACTGCGCTTGACGGTATATCACTTAATCTTCGGGAAAACGAATTTGTCGCTGTTCTCGGGCCGAGCGGATCCGGAAAGACTACGCTTCTGAATATCATCGGCGGTCTTGACAACTACGACAGCGGCGATTTGATAATAGACGGCGCATCTACAAAAAAATATACCGACAGGGACTGGGATTCATACCGCAACCATATGATAGGTTTTGTGTTTCAGAGCTACAATCTCATTCCTCACCAGACTGTTCTGTCAAACGTCGAGCTTGCGCTGACTATTTCGGGAATATCGAAAAGCCACAGAAAAAAGCTCGCGGCGGAAGTGCTTGAAAAAGTCGGACTCAAAGATCACATATACAAAAAACCCAATCAGTTGTCGGGCGGACAGATGCAGAGAGTCGCGATTGCGAGAGCTTTAGTAAACGACCCCGATATCGTCCTTGCCGACGAGCCGACAGGTGCGCTCGATTCTGATACGAGCGTGCAGATTATGGATCTTTTGAAGGAAGTAGCAAAAGACAGACTTGTCGTAATGGTGACACATAACGACGAGCTCGCGGAAAAATATGCTACAAGGATAATAAAATTAAAGGACGGAAAAATAACCGGCGATTCAAACCCGTATCATCCGAAACATCTCGGAGCGTCGCCTATTTACAGAAATAAAGGAAAATCCTCCATGTCGCTTGCGACGTCGCTTTCACTAAGTTTCAATAATTTGAAAACGAAAAAAGCGAGGACTTTTCTGACATCCTTCGCCGGTTCAATAGGAATAATCGGCATTGCGCTTATTTTGTCGCTTTCAAACGGAGTGAATACATATATTTCCGACATTCAAAAGGACACTATGACGTCTTATCCGATATCAATTAAAGCGCAGTCAACGGATTTTACGAGCCTTCTCGAACAGGGCAGGCAGGAGGCCGAAAGCGGAAAAGATGAAGACGCCGGTCATGAACTTGACGGCGTCTACGCGAATAATTCCGACATTGAAATGCAATCCGCCTTTGAAACAACCGTAAATAAAAACAATCTGACAGAGTTTAAAAAATACCTCGACGATCCCGACAGCGAAATTCATAAGTACATAGGCGAAAACGGAATAATGTACACTTATGATACGAATTTTTCTGTCTATTCCCACGACCCGGACGGCGTTTTGGTAAATACCGACGGCAGCGGATTCAAAACAAAGTCTGACTTAAATTCCATTCAGGCGTCTATGCAGGCTGTGCAGAGTTTGGTAACGCAGTCGTCCGACAATAATTTTGAAGAGATGATACCGGGAACAGGCGGAGCGCTCATCAGCAAGGCTATTACCGGAAATTATGAACTTGTTTACGGCAAATGGCCGGAAAAATACAACGAGCTTGTTCTCGTTCTCGATTCAAATAATGAGGTTTCGTCCACAGCGCTTTATGATCTCGGACTTCTCCCGGTGTCTGAATATGAAGATTACATGAAAAAAATCGACAGCGGCGAGAAAATAACGATGTCGGAGCATAAATGGAGCTATGAGGATTTTTGCGGTCATGAATTTTATCTTATTCCGTCGTGCGATTTCTACAAAAAAGACGACAGCGGTCTTTACCATAAAATCCAATCAAACGAAGATATCGGAAAACTGCTGAATAACGCCGTCAAACTCAAAATATCCGGAGTCATACGCCAAAATAAAGACGCGGAAAGAGGCATTCTGACTCAGCCGATAGGATATACGAGTGCGCTTACAGATTATTTGATAAAGTATTCGGACGAAAGCGAGCCGGTAAAGGCGCAGCAGGCCTCGAAAGACGTAAATATTTTAAACGGCGCAAGGTTTTCGCCTTCCGACGACGCGGAAAAAATAGAGGACGTAAAAAAATATATAAACGGTCTTTCCGTTGCGGAGAAAGCTGATATGGCAAGAACTGTTCTTCAGTCCGTTCCGGGAATTTCTTCCATGACAGGAATGGACACGACCGATATGACAGACGAACAGTTGAGCGAAACGCTTGTTAAATTGACGAATTCATCAGGCGGAGTTCTTGACTCTGTTCTGATGATTATATACGACAGTTATGTGTCTCCGGGCTCATATGACGACAACATGAAACAGTTGGGCTATATCGACCCTGAAACGCCGTCGGGAATAAATATTTACACCGACAGTTTCGACGATAAGCAAGGAGTCAGCGACAGTATAGCCGCATACAACAGCGGAAAAAGCGACGCGGACAAGATTCACTACGATGACTACGCCGGATTGATGATGTCGTCTGTCACAAAGATAGTTAATACCATTTCTTATGTGCTTATCGCGTTTGTCGCGCTGTCTCTCGTTGTTTCTTCTATAATGATAGGAATAATCACATATATCTCTGTCCTTGAAAGGACAAAGGAAATAGGTATACTCAGATCTATCGGAGCTTCAAAACGCAATATTTCCGAAGTGTTCAATGCGGAGACGTTTATCATAGGACTTCTGTCGGGAATAATCGGCGTCGGTATTTCGGTACTGCTTTTGATTCCGGGAAATGCCATTCTTCACGCCGTTATTAAGACTAATGAGGTTAATGCCGCTCTTCCGTGGCAGGCAGCCGTAATTCTTGTAATTCTAAGTATAATCCTCACCCTTATCGGAGGAATTATACCGGCAAAGAAAGCCGCGAACAAAGACCCTGTAATAGCTTTAAGGTCGGAATAAAAAAACCAAGCCCCCGAAACTGATTTTTTCGGGGACTAAAATTTTTATGATTTTTAATTCATGTCAATAATTCAGGCGCCGTTTTCGCCGTCCTGATTTAAAATGGCTGTTTCGGACTCTTCTTTTCCGCCGTCAATGCTTCCGGCGTTTTTCAGTTTGTTCTTTATAATCTCGTTTCTCTTTTCGGCCGATTCGAGGTTGGAGCTCGCGCTGTCAAGATTTTTTCTTACCTTTCTAAGCGACTCGGAGAATATGTCATATTGACGTCTTACCTCTTCGAGAAGTTTCTGAACCTCCGACGCTTTTTCGTTTATAGACGCTATGGAATACCCCATAGCTATCGTATTCAAAAGCGCGGAAATTGTCGACGGTCCCGCTATGAGAATTTTATAATCGGATTTGATTTTTTCCTGAACGCCGCTTTTGTCGTTCATAACCTCAGCGTAAAGACCTTCCGTGGCGAGGTACATGACGGCGAAATTCACGGTCTCAGGCGGATTAATGTATTTTGTAATTAGTTTCGCCTCGTCTTTTACTCTCTGCATCAAAGCTTTCCTGGCGCTTTCCGTCTTTTCTGCGTCGCCTTCTTCCGCGCTTGACACAAGCCTTTGGTAGTCCTCAAGAGGAAATTTTGAATCAATAGGAAGAAGCCTGTAACCGTTATTTGCGCTGAGCGGAATTTTTACGGCAAATTCTACAACTTCGTTTCCTTTCAGAGACGATGGATGATAATTCGAAACGTACATTCCCGGCACGATGTCGTCAAGGATGGCTTTAAGCTGATATTCAGCCCATGTTCCCCTTGATTTTACATTTGTGAGTATTCTTGAAAGAGAGCTTATATTGCTGTTTACTCCGCTTGAAATGTTTTTCATCTCTCCCATAGTGTCATAAAGCGATTTCAGATTTTCCGACACTGCGGCAAACGACGAGTTGAGTTTGCTCGTCAGGTTTTCGTCCAGTTTTTCGCTTACCGTCTGTCTTATTTTTTCTATTTTTTTATCATTTTCCTGTGTGAGATTTTTTACAGACTCCGATAAAGTCGCGGTTATTTTTTCGGTCTGTTCGGACGTTTTGCCCATTATCTCAATAAGCCTTTCGGAAATTTCATTGGAAATATTCTGCATCTGCCTGTAATTCGACTCGGTCAAAGCCGAAATTCTTTCCGACTGCGAATCAATATTCCGACTCATTTCCTGCCTGTTTGAGGAAAATTCCCTTGACACGGTCTTTGACAGAGAGTCATACAAAGTATTTAGCTCGTTTATTTTTGCGTTGTTTTCCTTTTCCTGCTCGATCAGCCGCGAAATATCGCCGCCCGAATGCGAAGCGCCTCCGTTTTTTATGAATAAAATCATTATTACGGCGGAAAATATTAAAGTTAACGCGGAAAAAGCAAAAATTACATATTCCATTTGTTTTCTCCAAAAAAATAATAATAAAATTCATAGCGTATTATATCAACTTGCTATGGAAAAATCAAATCGGATGAGTTATAATAAATCACAGAAAAAATAATGGAGGGTCGGTCAATTTGAAATCTGCGTTTCTTAAAATCTTCATTTTGGCTTTTGCCCTCGTTTTTTTGCTCGCAATGTTAACGTCATGTATGTCCGGCGGCGATACGAAGAATATTTATTACGCCGTATCGTCGGATTTTTCGGGAATGGATCCGCAGATAGTTTCATCCCCTTCGTCTCAGACTGTTGTTTTCAACTGCTTCGAGGGACTTATGAGGCTTGACAAAAACGGAGAGGCGAAGCCTGCCGGTGCGGAAAGCTATTCGGTTTCCGACGACGGTCTTACTTATACTTTTAATTTGAGACAAGACGCGGTATGGTATCTTACAAACACGTCAAAAGAAGAGATGACCGGCGTTCTGCCCGCCAGTTTTGACGACAAAATAACTGCCGACGATTATATTTTCGGAATACAAAGAGCGTTATCGCCTGAAACGCAGAGCCCGGGAGCGCAGTATCTGTCCGCCATAAAAAACGCGGGCGATGTTTTAAAAGGCAAAAAAGACAAAAGCGCGCTCGGCATAAAAAAAATCGGTGATTATTCGCTGCAAATCGAGCTGAGCTACCCTGATTCCGATTTTCTCTACGAGCTGACACGTCCCGCGGCTATGCCGTGCGACGAAACTTTTTTCAGCTCGACAAGGGGCAGATACGGTCTTTCAATGGAATACTTATTGTGCAACGGACCATATATTATGTGGTCGTGGAACGGCGACACGCTCGCCCAGCTCAGAAAAAATTCAAAGTACAAAGGCTCTTTTGCGGCAGGATACGACGCCGCATACATATCCGTATCCAAGGACGATGATATAGTCGACAATCTGAAAGGCGGCAGCATAGACTGCGGATTTGCGGATACTTTAAATGTATCTGAGTTTGAGAATAAATCGGATTATAAAGTTGTTTCTCTTCCTAATGAGCTTTTCGCCTACAGATTCAACTGCGCCGACAAGATTTTTGAAAATAAAGATATGAGGCTCGCATTCGCGTCTTCTGTCGATACTTCTCTTATCTCCGTTCCCTCTGGAGCGGACGGTGGTCAAAACAGACTTATTATAAAATCAATGCCCGGGTACTACGATTCAACCCCCGAGTTAATAAAAAAAGACGATTCGAATGCCGTCGATTATTTTAAAAAAGGCGCGGAAAAATTAAATCTCGGCTCGGGCGAAACAGTCACTGTTCTGACAACCGACTACATGAGCGATTCCGTACAAAAACAGATACAGCTTTGGCAGAAAGATTTCGGCATAGACGTAAAAATCAACGCTTTGCCTGAGGAAGACGCTGTAAATTCATACGAGTCGGGCGATTATCAGGTATGTTTTCTTCCGAGAGCGATAGGTTCTTACACTACGGAAGATTATTTTACGACATTTTCATCGGAATCGGTGGAGAATTACGAGAATTACAAAAACGACGGCTATGACAAAATTTTATCCTCGGTGGATAATTCCATGACACAGGACGAAAAACAGTCTGTTTTTGCCCAACTTGAGCAGACTGTTATCTCGGATGCCGTTGTATATCCGGTATTTTCGGAGTCCGTATATTTCGTTTCGGACGCGTCAGCTTCAAACGCTGTATGCAGAAGCGAGGGAGAAATATATTTCTGATGACATTTCTTAATGAACTCAGAAATTGATTTTTATTCGGTTTAACCTATCACAGCAAGAAGTCTCCCACCTCTAAGGTGGAGGGATGAATTGTGTCTCACCCACACTTTACAAAACTGCAAATATGTGGCATGATAAAATCAGTCGAATAAAGTGTAAAGGGCTGATTAGAAATGGAATTAGACAGTAATGCACATTCAGTATTTTTGTTGTACTATCATCTTGTACTTGTTGTAAAATATCGGCGTAAGGTGTTTGATG